>VFQT010000225.1_pt1 | contig 91265 bp, 87 predicted proteins | sample 3512381 | NCBI WGS metagenome assembly VFQT01 (sample SAMN10412376, study PRJNA504923) | tailings metagenome | isolation source: Relicate 2 Philex TSF3 active mining site | place: Philippines: Tuba, Benguet | collected 2017-08-29
CGCCCTTCAGCAGTCCTTTTCGGACGATATCGCCACCAATATCGACCGCGTCGAGACGCTGGTGCGCGCGGCCGCCGCGCGCGGCGCAAAGGTGATTCTGCCCTCTGAACTCTTTGAAGGTCATTATTTCTGCAAGGTGCAGCATGAAGGCTTTTTTGAGCGCGCCCAACCGGTGGAGAGCCACAAGGCGGTAGCGGCGATGCGCAAGCTGGCGAAGGAATTGGGCGTCTACATCCCCACCAGCTTTTTCGAGCGGGACGGCCAGCATTATTATAACAGCCTCGCGATGATCGACGATGCGGGCGAGGTGATGGGCGTCTATCGCAAAAGCCATATTCCCGATGGCCCCGGGTATAGCGAGAAATTCTATTTCCGCCCGGGCAATACCGGCTTTCGCGTCTGGCCGACACGCTATGGGACCATCGGCATCGGTATTTGCTGGGACCAATGGTACCCAGAAACCGCGCGCGCGCTCATGCTCATGGGGGCAGAGGTGCTCTTCTTCCCCACCGCGATCGGGGATGAGCCGGAAGCCGAAGATCTGGATACCTCGCGGCTCTGGCGGCGCGCGATGATTGGCCATGCCGTGTCCAACGTTGTCCCCGTGGTCGCGGCCAACCGCGTCGGTGTGGAGGGCGAGATGAGCTTTTACGGCCATAGCTTCATCACCGATGAGCGCGGCGATTTTGTTGCTGAATTTGGCGATGGCGTCGAAGGCGTGCTGGATGCCGTGTTCGATCTGGAGCGCGTCCGCAAGCATCGCGCGACCTTTGGCTTCTTCCGCGATCGTCGTCCGCAGCTTTACGGCCGGATCGTCGACGACATCTAATTGACGATAATCTGGCGCGGGTCCGTCACAATGACGTGGACCTGATAATAATATTTGCCGGTGGGATGGCCATCTTCCGTAAAGTCGATCCGCACCCGCCGGGCAATCCCCTGCACCGCGATACGCTTGCCCTTCATCATCACCGCAAGTGTGTTGAGGTCAATCGTCCCAGCAAGCGCCTGCGCGACATGGGGGGTGAGAACGATGGAGAGGCAATTCCGTTCCCGATAATCGGTTTCTGAATTCAGGTAATAGCGCCCCTGCACCTCCCCGATGCTGCGGACAATCATATCAAATTCACCGGCAATGCCAGCGCGCGGCGCCACATTATCGGCATAGGTGACAGCTTCAATCGGTGAGAGGCATCCGGCGGCGCAGGCTTTGCGCGGGGGCACTGTGCCGCGCCGGGCATTCGTGGGAAGGGGCGCGGCGCGGCGGGTTTGGGTCGGAGCCGCCGACTGCGGGGATGCGTTACGGGGCGCTGCCCTTTCTTCGGCGGGGTTTTCGGCAGATACGGGTGGAGGCGCAAGCCGCGGCGGCCTTGGGGGCGAATTGCTCCCTTCCGACTGAGCGGCAAGACTAAAGGGGGCAGCCCCCACGGCCAGCATCATCGATAGGCGACAAAACACGAGCGTGGAAAAATTATATGAAGAGGCTGGGAACACGCAACACTCCCTTGTAAAAAACCGTCTATACTATGCATAGACTGCCGGTGTCTTGCAAATCCTTCTTTGAGAGACGGCCTTATGCGCATCCATTGTGTGAATTCAGCGCGCGGGGATCACGGGCCGCGCAGGCTCTGGTGTTTCGCGAAGGCACCGCCTAAGCCCCCGCTTTATGGTGTCGCTTTTCGCTCTTGGTCTTGGCTCGAACCAGCCCCATCCCACTTTGGGGTGCCCGCGCCGGGTTGTCGCGGCGGCCATGGCGCGGCTGGATGGAGACGCGGTTCGCAGCGTGTGCGAATCGCGGATCATCGCTTCGGCACCAATTGGTCCCTCCGCCCGGACCTATGCCAATGCGGCCCTGATTGTTAAATCCGCGCTGATGCCGCTTGAGCTTCTCGCGCATCTGAAAGCGCTTGAGCAGGAATTTGGTCGTCGATCTTTAGGGCAGCGCTGGCGCGCACGCGTTCTGGATATCGATATTCTCTTATGGTCTGGCGGGCATTTTCACGCGCCAACGCTCATCATCCCCCATGTTGAATTGAGCGAGCGTCCCTTTGTTCTGGGGCCATTATCGCAGATTGCAGGCGATTGGCGCGACCCTGTGAGTGGATTGTCTATCCGCCACCTTAAAGCACGCCTTGACCGAAAGGCCCCCGCCGCATAGGGGACGCTCCCAAGGTCGGGCCGTTAGCTCAGTCGGTAGAGCAACTGACTTTTAATCAGTAGGTCGCTGGTTCGAATCCAGCACGGCTCACCATCAAAACTCCCGGAAATCTGCGGTTTCTAAATTTCCACCTTGCGCTCTCGAGGTCGATTTTTCGATTCTGTCAGCACTGTGGAAGCAAGAGGGTACTAAAACCTGCGTAAAACTAAGGTTTTTTGAGGTGCCGGGTTCACCAAAATAGGCCGCAGGCAGCTTCCTACACCCAACATTCTATTGCCTTTAGATTGTTAGACTCGCCCAATGAGTTTCCAATTTGCTCCGCCGATATATTGGCTCTACCTTCTGGGAGTTGGGGGAGGCTTGATATGATCAAGAGTGAACTGGTCGAAGTGCTCTGCGCTGAGCGCCCTTCATTGTCTAAAAAAGACGTCGTTAAAATTGTCGACCTGTTCTTTGAGGAAATCACGGCCGCGATAGTGGCCGGCCGGCCCGTTGAGTTGCGCGGGCTTGGGCGTTTCAGTTTGAGGGAATATCAAGCGAGGGGAGGGCGTAACCCTAGAACAGGTGCCAATGTATCGGTTGGTGCCTCCAGGCGGGTTCGCTTCAAAGCAAGCCGCAAGATGTTGGGGCCTGTTGATCCGTTGAAATAAAATCCAAGGCTTAATCAGGCGCAGTGTCCCTGGTGACGCAATTTCCCTTTAGGACTTTGAATGGGGTGGTGCTTCGGGGTGCGCCGCTGCAACAAAATGTGTGGCACTATTCATTCTGCCATGGTAGGTTACATGTAACCAATTAAGGAGGCGGCAATGGTCGCAGCAGCAACAACCCGGTCATCGCAGTCCAAGGTTCAGGCCCATCGTACGCGGTTGCGCAATATGGGCCTGAGGCCCATTCAAATATGGGTTCCTGACGTTCGTGCAGCCCGTTTTAAGAGCGAAGCTCATAGGCAGGCGCTCGCGATTGCGAAGAGCGCACATGCGACGGACGACCAGGCTTTCATCGACTCTATCTCGGATTGGGATAACGCGTGAAGCGAGGCGACGTTTGGACGGTAGCAGGCGGCGCGGATTATGCGGGTAAACCGAGGCCGGTTGTTATTGTCCAAGACGATGTGTTCGACGTCACCGGATCGATTACCGTGTGCCCATTTACTACGGACGCTACGAATGCCCCTTTGCTCCGCTTAGCGATCGAACCCAGTGAACGAAATGGCCTGATGTCTGCGAGCCGCCTTATGGTCGACAAAGTTACTACTGTCTCTAAAACCAAGTTAGGCGCGCGCTTGGGGCGCATTGATGATGAGGATATTGTCCGCCTCAATCGGGCGTTGCTGGTGTTTTTAGGTCTGACGATGTCGCCCAAGTCCAGCCGATCAATTTCGGGCTCGTAAAATCTGCATGGCTTGCCTCTCATCGGAGAGGCTAGAGCTAAACACGGCTACCTTTGGCATAAAATGGGTCCCTTGGATTGGTGACGCAACATCCTGCTGGCTAAAACTTGCGCATAACATCTAATAAGAACATAATGGCAACAAATCCGAATCGTCGAGGGATCAATGCGCCTGCTGACCAAGGAGTTCTATACCCTCGCTGAGCTGCAAACGGCTTGGGAAATGGCAGATCATGACATGCAGTATCTGGTCGCCAAAGGCCGTCTTAAGCTGTCGATCATCGTCTATTCGCAAATCCTCATGACCACGCCACCGGGGCCGCATCTTCCCACGGATGCCAAGCGTCATGTTTATAGTGGTTTGCTTGACCTTAACGCTTCCGATGCTTTGGCCATCATGCGCAAGGGCGAGGCGCAGATTGTATGCTTCAGTCTGCCTGATGGGGCGGCTGGCCATTTCCCATATTATTTCCGTGATGAGACCTTGGCCAAGGTTGATGAGCTCATGGTTCGCCATCGCGAGCGTGAGCGGGTTGAACGGGAATGGCTGATGTCCCGGGCTTCCGATAACACAGGCCCTTTTGGGCATTCTGCTGACTATCGCGCAGTGCATATGCGCGACCGCAAGTTTACGTTGGGTCTCAAACAGGCTGGCGTGATTCAACAACTGCATCGCGCCCATATGCTTGGGCAGCCTTGGTGCTCTGGACGTGATTTGCTCGAACATGTCGGGTCCGATGGTGATCGTCTGCGAGATCTGTTTGGCGCCGGAGAAAAATGGAACACGTTGATCTTGTCAGATGGACGCGGGCTCTACCGGCTTGCCATCCCCACCCAGCAGTAACCCACCCAATCTCACGGACTTGCGCGCCGCGAATCGACGCAATTCTAGATGAGCATTAAAGCCTGCATCCCACTCTCATCCCACCCTGACACTGCGATATCCCACCCTCATCCCACTCCCATCCCCACCAAAATCTGCATTTCATCCCCACCCCAGGGTCACGACATCCCCCGGCATAAACAGGCACTCCCGATGCGGGCCTAATTTTGGGCTCCATTGGAGAAACCGTCATGATCCAACATCTCAATCAAGTTGACCTGTCCAGGCGCTGGAAGATTAGTCCCCGAACGCTTGAGCGCTGGCGTTGGGCAGGCTGTGGTCCGCGCTACATCAAAGTTGGCGGCCGGGTCATTTATCGGCTCGAGGATGTCGAGGCCTATGAAGCGGGCCAGATGTTTAACAGCACCTCAGAATTTGCCGCAGCGCGGGGAGGTCTTCATGGCCCTTGAGATCCCGCTCTTGAAATTGCCTGATCACGTGCTGGCAGCCTGCCAGCAGGGCGGACGGCATCTAACCCCGGTGATGCAGGCCGTGCGCTATTATGGCGTGAGCATGGTGTTTGTGCCTCAAGGCATCAAGGACGAGCATGAGGCGCTCCCAGCTGTCCTGGCAAAGCCGTTCATCGCCCTTATCGGCGATGACATGCATCAGGCGCTGGGTCCTAGGGCTTTTGGCAAGAAGATGCTGACACGTCTTATTCGTGAGGCTGATACAGCGGCGATCATTGCCTGCGAGGCAATCTACGATGTCTATGACCAGATGAGCCAGAAAGCGGCTATCGGTCGCCGTAATGTGCTCATCATTGAGACTCTTCCCAAACGTGAACTGGAATGGCTCTCCTGCCTGCGTAGTGTTGCCCCCAACCTCCCAATCACCCTGTGCAAGGTGAAGCCGGAGGTCCAATGCTGAACCAAGGGAATAATACCAAGCCGCGCCGCCCGGCCATCAACGGCGGCATCAGCACGACCGCTCGCCTTCTGGCGCAGCGTATGGACGATCTAGCCCGTCACCTTCTGGGTACGCCTAACAAGAAATTGTCGACCTCAAACGAGCTGCGCTTTGGCAATAAGGGCAGCATGAGCGTCAACATTGGGGGCGCTGAGCCGGGTGTATGGTTTGACCATGAGGCGGGGAAGGGTGGCGGTGCGCTTGAGTTGATCCAGCATATCCAGCGCTGTGATCTTAAAGCGGCCTGCGCATGGGCTGACGACTGGCTGGGGCTTTCGCCCCAGCCGGCAACTTTTGTGCAGCTTAACGAGCAGAAAGCAGTGCCAGCCCTAGCCGTCGAGCCCAACAGCAGTAGCGTTCCTTCGGTCGAGCCTCCCTCTGCACCAACGGAGTTTGCCGCAAAGGTCGCGAACATCCTCGTACAGTCTGGCCCGGCAACTGGGACGCCCGCCGAGGCTTATCTGCGTAGCCGCGGGATTGCCTTGGATCTGCCTAATTCCATTGGCTACCGTTCGGATGCGGTACGCCAATACGGAGCCTTGGTTGGCCTTGCGACTGACGAGGCGGGTGAGGTGCTTGCTGTCCAGCAAATCTACATCACGGCCGAAGGACAAAAAGCGCCTGTGCACCCGGCCAAGCGGACCAACAAGGCTATGGAAGGCTGGGCGGAGCGCTCAGCTGTCCGGGTGCCAGGTCGGGCGCCCATCATTCTATGTGAAGGCATCGTAACCGCCTTGTCTTTAGCGCAGGCGACCGGGCAAGAAGCCTGGGCTTGCCTTGGGATTAGCAACATGGCCAAAGCGCCCTTGCCAAAGGGCGTCGAAGTGATCGTTGCGCGCGACGGAGATATTCCCGGCAGTCCTGCTGATGGGCAGATGCAGCGCACTTTGGCGACGCTGAAAGAGCGGGGGTTCATTGCCCTTTTGGCATCACCTCCCGAGGGGCAAGACTTTAACGACGTCCTTCTTAACCACGGCGAGGATGCCGTGCGCAGAGCAATCTCGGAAGCGGTCTTGCCTGATGCCTTCGGGAAGACGGGCGTAAAGCAGGTTTATATCGGGTCAGATGTGGAACTTGCCCAGCGTGTGCGGGAAGATCTGACAGAAAGGCTGGGAAGAGTTGTCCATGCAGAGGGCGCCTTCTGGCATTATGAGCGGACCCACTGGGTGCCTGTTCCCGAGCGATTGCTCCGGGTCACGGTTCATCGTTATGACGGGGCGGAGTTTAACACGCCAAGCGGGGAGCCGTCGCGAGTAAAACTGGGCAAGGGTCGGATTGACTCCATCCTCAATGAATGCGCCACCCTGTGTTCAGAACCTGACTTCTTCAATCATCGTCCCATTGGTATCAATTGTGTCTCAGGGTTCATCCGATTTGATGCGCAAGGTGTTCCGACTTTGGAGCCGCATGCACAGAGCATGCGCTGCCGCCACACGCTGCCAGGGCATTGGCAAGCGGGAAATGCCGCAGAGCCAGCTGAAGGAAGTCTTCTCGCCAAGCTCCTTGGCGGCGCCTTCCTCGGAGACCCCGAAGCCAAGGAGAAGGTCACCTTGCTCGCCGAGGTCTGCGGTGCCGCTGCCCTTGGCTATGCGACCCATCTCATTCAGCCAAAGGCCGTCATCCTATATGGCCAGACAGCCGAGAACGGTAAAAGCCAGATCTTGGATCTGGCGCGTGGTCTTCTGCCCCCGAATGCGATCTGCTCGGTTCCGGCCGCACGTATGGGTGATGAGCGTCATGTTATTGGCCTGGTCGGTAAGCTCCTCAACGCAACCGATGAACTCTCCTCCGCTGCTGTCGCTTCCGACACCTTCAAATCAATCGTGACCGGCGAGCCGATCGAGGGGCGCGATGTTTACAAAAGCCGGATCGAGTTTCGCTCGATTGCCCAGAACCTCTTTGCAACAAACAATCTGCCTGCCTTCCAGGGAGGTATTGATCGGGGTGTGCAAAGGCGTTTGCTGGTTGTCCCGTTCAACCGGTCCATCCCGAAGGTAGAGCGGATTGAGAATATCGGTCAGCGCATCGCACGAGAGGAGGCTGATCTCCTTCTGGCCTGGGTGGTAGCGGGCGCCGCCCGGCTGGTGGCGCACCGGAACTTCTCAATCCCCGCGTCATGTGATCAAGCGCTCACCGAATGGCTCTTTGGTGCAGATCCAGTTCTTGCTTGGATTGATGAGTGCACACAGGTCGTGCCCTTTACTGCCGGCGACCCCCATCTCGCGACGCGGTCTGCCTATAACGCGTTCCATAATTGGGCGACGGCCGAAGGGTTCAAGGCTGACAAGCTACCTGCGATCAACGGGTTTGTGCAGCGCATCCAGGCCAATGTCTCGGGCATTGGATATAAGCGAACAAGTACAGGACGGGTGTTTATGGGGCTCAGGATCAGGAGTTCGGCGCATCAATGAGAATGACGCACCAGTGACGCAAGAATGACGCTATATTCGAGCTAAGTATCTGAAAATGAACAGATGACGCACCCCTCAGCCAACCATTTTATACATAGGGTAATATATTCCAATTATCTCTTCTGCCTCGCCCGTACATGTAATGGTTAGGGGGTGGGTGCGTCATCTGTTCATTTTCAACAACTTACGCCCGAAACAGCGTCATTATTGGATCATTTTTGCGTCATGCAGAGCTGCGCTCCCCCGCGCATCAGATCGCATTAGGGAAGGGGGGAGGGTAAAAGCGTAGGGGTTCGCAATAGGAAACCGCCTTCGATCCAAAATTCACGCAACCGCGAATTAACGACCGGGGGTCAGATTTATATAATAACGTAATATCAGATACTTGTGCGATATGCGCTGTGTGATTTTGCGCCAATTGCGCGCAGCGTGTGTCGGGGGATCCCTTTACCGACCACCTTATGAAAGCCCGTCCATCTCCTAGTATGAGATGAAGGCGCCGCCCGCAGCCTTACTCGGTTAGTATGGAGCTTCCGGCTATCGCACCTACATGGACTTTTACGGGCTCAAGTTCGATCTCGTAAGCCAGGACATCATGCTGAAGGTCGTGCTGGGTGCCGACTGCTTCATTGACCAGCCGTTGCCGCCGCTCCCCCGCGGGGCAAAATTCTATGCCCGGATCCATCGGTCCGACGGCTCTGTTGCCACCGAGGTCGACTCTTATGTGCTGAGCGACCGGGACGTCATGAAGGCCTACTGTCAGGCGGTCGGGTATCCTTGGCCTTATGCCGATGACGCTGCGGACAGCGTCTGGCTCTATGGGGTCACATTCAACATCGACACCCTGCAGATCGAAGTGGTGAAAGCCTATGAGCGAACTCAAGCTACCGCCTGAGGACATGGCGGAGATTGACCGTCGGTTCTGGGCCGCTGTCGAGGAAGAGCGACGGATGTTTCAGGTGCAGCGCTCAAAAAAGCTTGCCAGTGCAATCTGCATAGCAAAACTAGATCGAGCCTAGTCCACTGAAATTACCCGTTTCCATGAGACACGCTACGAACGTAGCCGAAGTTTCAGAAGTCGGGATGAGAGTGCGGATGGAGGCGCTCAAGCCGAGGCGTATTCGGGCACAGAATAGACCAATAATTCGGAGCATAAACTTCCCTTCTAAATCGAAAAGGCCCCACAGGCGTACCTGCGGGGCCGTAACGATAACGCTTCTAAAGCCTTGCTTTTAAGAGCGCATTATTCACATCAGAATTCCACGCCGACACTTACACCATAGGTCCGCGGACGTGCAATGTACTGCATTGCGCCGAACGGAGCAGTGGTAAACCGGAAGTCATAGTACTTCTCGTTGGTCAGATTTTCTACGAAGAATCCGATCGAATAAGGCCCATCAACGGGCATGATTTTACCGCTGATCTTGACCGTTTGATAGGCTGGCTGGTGATCGGCGTGAAGCGGACCGCCACCAGACGGGGCAAAATCATAGGCTGAGGTGAAGTAGGCAAATGCTGTGAGTTCACCCTTGGTGCCGCTTGTCAGATTGCCTTTAAGCGTCGCTCCGATGAAACCGGTCCATTTCGGAGAGTGAGCAAGAGGCGTACCCGAAAGGTCTGCAAAGCCGGTGGTTAGACCAGCGGGGTGGCCTTGCGCGTCGTAAAGTGGCAACTGGACCTGCGCCCCAGTAAAATCCTTGTAGTGGGCATCTAGGTAAGTAAGGCCGCCAAACAATTCGAGCGCTTGGACTGGCTTGAAGTTGAAATCGAATTCCACACCAGACCCCGTGGCGCTTGCGGCGTTCTGGAGCACCGATCCGCCATTGACCTGATCGACCGCAGTCACCTGCAGGTCGGTATAGTCATAGGTGAATGCTGCCAAGTTGGCACGCAGATTGCGATCGGGCGACACATACTTGATGCCCGCTTCGTAGCTCTTGATCTTTTCAGGACGCACCGAGTTGGTCGGTCCGCCAAAGTAGGGCGTGTTGAAACCGCCTGCCTTGAAGCCCTGGTTGTAGCTGGCATAGACGTTCACCGCGCCGGCATCATAGGAGATGACAAAGCGAGGCGTGAAGCTGTTGAAGGACACCTTGCCTCCGAGCGCGCCGGTCGGTCCAAAGATCGAGCGACTGTCATGGGTGTAACGACCACCGCCGATCAACTTCAGACCCGGGCCGGTGAGGGCCTTTGGCTGGAGCAAAATCCAGCCCTGTCTGCTCGGATTGTGCAGCTGACACAGGACTGCGCAGGCGCTTCAACCGGACTGGACGAAATGCAATTGCTCCAGCTCGACCATGCGCTGGTGAAGGAGGGGATCTTGCCAGCTTACCTGGGCGGTTTGACGGGACTGCAAAGCCTTTCAGATCCTTCGGACACTTTGTCGTGAGGTTGGCGCCTCGTTCTGCAGATGAAGCGGTCTGATCGTCGGGGGCGAAACGTCATGCACATCCGGTCATGCGCTGGGTGATCGGCATGGCGGCGACTGCGTAGAGCAAAGCAGCGGCGGATAGCCGGCTTGCCGCGACGTCTTTGTGCGCGCGGTAGAGGTCACTGATCTGTTAACGGGCGCGTCCAAAAACCCCCTGACCGATTCCAACCATGTGAGCCGAAATGCCGTGATAAAATTCCCTTGCGTGCGATCTGGCTTCACATATAGTTTGAGTATAAATTATATCAAAAATACTGAGTTTCGATGATGCGTGGAGTGGATAAACTCGCGGCAGTGGATGCCAGCGCACCGGCTATGTGCCGTGCGCTGCCCGATCTTCCCATGGCCGAAACCGTAATGGTCCGCTTGCTCCGGATCAGCGCAGCAAGCCTTGGTCAATATTTCGAACCGGTATTCCGTGAGATCGACCTTAGCGAGAACACGTTCCACATTCTTTGCCTGCTGATGGCCGCACCCGAAGGGCGCGCTTCGCCAAGCGAACTGAGCGAGTTGATGGGAACCAGCCGGGGCAACATGACCCGGTTGCTCGATGAATTGGACCAAGCGGGGCATATCCGCCGTGACACCGTGCAATCGGATGGGCGGCGGTTCATAGTCACTATAACCAATAGCGGGCGGGCGGCTGCGTTGCACACCGCACAGAGGCTTAATCCGGCGCTACGCCAAGCTTTTGCCGATCTCAGCGATGAGGAAATGGCCCAACTGGCCCTATTGCTGCGCAAGGCGGTGGGCTCTTTCGATAAGCGCGCCGTTGGATGGGCACTGGCCTCGTGAAACCTTCAAGATTCTGAAGTTTGGAGAGGGCCGATGGACAATCAAGCAAGCCTGCGGTGGCAATACATTTGTGCATGGTTCGGCCCTGTGATCCTGGTGAGCTTCGTGTTTTTCTGGGGATGGGTCGGCCACAATCTGCCGCCCGCCGGGCCGGGCTTGAACGCCAGCCAGATCGCAGGCCATTACGCGTTAAATTCGGTCGGTATCCGTGTTGGATTCGTCGCGTCAGTTGTGGTGATGACGTTCTACATGCCGTGGAGTGCCGTGGTCAGCGCACGTATGGCGCGGATTGGAAAGGGTGTGCCAGTACTGTCATTCCTGCAACTGATCGGCGGCGCGCTCACCGTGATGGTCGTTTCAATGAGCGCCACGTTCTGGATTGCTGCCGCTTTCCGGCCGGAACGCAATCCCGAAATCACCCAGATGCTGCATGACATGGGCTGGCTGACAATAGACCAGCTCTATGCCTGCACCACCTTCCAGATGATTGCTGCGGCCGTAATTGGCTTGCATGATAAATCCGCCCAGCCGCTGTTTCCGAAATGGGCCTGTTGGTATGCCATCTGGGCAGGTTTGACCTTTTTGCCCGCCAGTCTGACCGCATTTATGAAATTCGGTCCGTTCGCCTGGAATGGGGTGTTGAGCTATTACTTTCCCTATTTTGCTTGGCTGGTTTGGTTTACGCTGTTTTCCTGCTTCCTTCTGCGGAGCATTTCTCTTGAAAGCAGGTCACAAGCGTCGGGCTGATTGCGGCATGAACCGGATCGCGGGCATCACTGAAAATTGACAATATGTTGCCAATGGATAGTCTTGGCTCATGGGCAAACCTGAACCTCCTATTGCAACCCCAATCAGCACCCTCGTCAACGCAACATTCCGGCTGAGCAACGTTCTGCTAAGCGAACGCGATGATCTGGTTCGAGACCTCGGCCTTACCAGCGCACGCTGGCTAGTGCTCGAGGCCGTCAACGACTGCAGGCCTCGCGCAACGGCATCGGCCGTTGCGCGCCAGCTTGGCCTTTCGCGGCAGGGCGTGCAGCGGGTTGTCAACGATCTCGAGCAGCTAGGTATGCTGACTTGCCGTCAGAACCCCGCTGACAGGCGGGGACAATTGATTGTCCTTGAGGAAAAAGGCACCGCTGCCCTGACCAAAGCAGCCTGGCGACAGGCTGAATGGGGTGCAAAATTCATGCACGGCGATGGATCCGGGATCAGGAGCGAGTTAGCCCAACTTCAGCGAGTGCTCGCTTCCGTTGGACGTGAAGCGCAGCCAACGCCGGCACAGTCCGACGGGCAGCGGCCAGCAACAGCAGTTTCGGTAGCGATCCCGACTATACCAAAGCAAAGCAAGCCCAAGGCTGTCAGAGCCTTTGAGGGCGTTCAGACCTACATCCTCGGCGAGATCAAGAGCGGAAGGTTGGTGACCGGTAGCAAGCTGCCAGCTGAGCGTGAGTTGGCGGTTTCGCTGGGAATCGGGCGCTCCGCAGTGCGCGAGGCCTTGCGCAGTCTGGAGATCTCAGGGGTTCTGCGGTTTGAGCGGGGAAGCAACGGCGGCGCCTTTGTGCGGGAGGGTGGACCGGATGGACTGACCGCATCAATTCGCGCAATGCTCATCCTGGGACGGTTGCCGCTAACCGACCTGCTGGAGGTACGTGCATCGCTGCTGGGGCAATGCGCAAGGCTGGGCACCGAACGCGCCACCAATGCGGACCTGGATGCGCTTGAACGCAATATCGATGAACTGGAGCACCGCATCCTGACGGTCGAAGACCAGATGGCTTCCATTGCTCCTGCCACGGAGTTCTACCGCTTGGCAGCACGATCTGCGCACAATCCGCTTATGGTGATGATCGTCGATGCAATGGCTGACCTTGTCGCGGAAATGCTAACGTCGCTTCATCACTGGCCAAGGTTGGACGCCGCCGCGATCGAAGCTCGGCGGCAGATGGTTGCAGCGATGCGGGCGGGGCGTGCCGATGATGCAGAGCGCGTGATCCGACAGCACTCACACGATACCAACCGGCTGCTTCTGAGATATGAGAAAACTCTGAACGCGGTGGATTGAGGAGGTCGATCGACCGAGTCCTTCCAGCACATTCTCCGCCTGCGAACCTGCGGTCGGTGCGGCAATTTGACCCAACAGAATCTGCAATCGTTCGCGGGATGACAATCCTGTGAAGTGCCAGGTTTTGCCCGTGATATCCACACGAACCTGTTGGTCTGACGCCCTTTCTTTGATCGAAACCCTGCCTCACGAGCCGCTCGTAACACTAACAGTAGTAAACCACTTGACCATATTATCAGCCGTCGGTATCAATGGTCACACCAATGCAAAATTGGCAATCAAACTGGGAGTGGGCAGGATGAGAAACGGCAAACGAAATCTGTGGGTTGGTGTAGCGCTGGCGGTGCTGGTCCAGCCGTCAATCGCCGCAGCCCAAACGGCGCCGCAAGCGAGCGACGACAATGACGATGGCGAGATCATCGTCACCGCGAACAAGCGCGAGGAAAACCTCAGCAAGGTCGGCCTTTCAATCACCGCGCTGTCCGGTGACCAGTTGGCCGAGCGCAAGGTTGTCTCGCTGGAAGACATTGCGTCGATCGTACCGGGGCTGGCCTATGCCGCCAGCACGACCAACACGCCCATCTACACTCTTCGCGGTATCGGCTTCAACGAAAGCTCATTGGGCGTCTACCCTGCCGTCAGTGTCTATGTGGATCAGGCGCCCCTGCCGTTTCCGGTGCTTGCCAGCCATTCAGCCTACGATCTCGAGCGGGTCGAAGTACTGAAGGGCCCTCAGGGCACCCTGTTCGGCCAGAACTCGACCGGCGGGGCCATCAACTACATCGCCGCCAAGCCCACCGACACGTTCGAAGCGGGCGGCGATATCGGCTATGGACGCTTCAACGCGATCGAAGGCAACGCCTACATCAGCGGCCCGATCGCCGAAAACCTGAACGCACGCCTCGCTGTGACTGGTCAGAATTCAGACGGTTGGCAACGCAGCGTTACCCGTCCGAGTGATACCAATGGCAAGACCAGCTATATCGCTGGTCGCCTGACGCTCGATTTCCGGCCAAGCGATACAGTCAAGCTGGCGGTCAACGTCAATGGCTGGCGCGATACGTCCGAACCACAGGCCCAGCAGCTTGTCGGAGTACGCCCGGTCGGTCCTCCGGGTGCAACTGCTGCCGCGTTGGCCAACTCGGTCTTCGTCCCCGACAATCCACGCCTGGCAGACTGGTCGACACTTGCCTTTGATCCGGCGACTGGGACCGTCAATCCCGATGGCTCGGTCGTGCCCGGAACATTGCGCCAGACAGACTTCAGCCCGCGTTCGATCCGCAAATTCTACCAGGCCGCGCTGCGGGCTGACATTGAACTCGGCAGCGACATCACCCTGACATCGCTGACTTCCTACGACCACTATACCCAGGATCAGACCACCGACGGTGACGGCAATGCGCTGGTCTCGTTCGATCTCCAGAAGAACAACGGCTACATCCATTCGTTCAACCAGGAACTTCGCCTAGCCAATTCGGCCAGCGGTGCGTTTCGCTGGATCCTGGGTGCTAACTACGAAAAAAGCACGACTTTCGAGGACCAGCTCCTGCGCTATTTCGATAACTCGAACTATCATCCTGCGCAGCTGTTCATCAATGCCAGCGAAGTCAGTAACAAACAGGATATTCGCAATTACGCGTTCTTTGCCAACGCGGAATACGATCTCACCGAACAGCTGACCTTCAAGGCTGCGGCGCGCTACACGAACTCCAGGATCAAGGACGACAACTGCGGGTTCACGATCCCCGGCGGCAACGTTGACAAGCTGTTCGGTACCTCGTCGCCTGCAGCCTGCTACACATTCGACGCCAACTTCGCGAACGGTCCGCACATTTTCCAGACGCTCGCCGAAGACAACGTCTCGTGGCGCGCAGGTCTGGACTTCAAGGCATCACAGGATACGCTGCTCTATGTCAACGTCTCGCGCGGTTACAAGGCGGGCAGCTTCCCGAGCCTCGCGGCCGCCACCTACACTGCTCTAAAGCCCGTTACGCAGGAGTCGGTTACGGCCTATGAAGGCGGCGTCAAAACACAATTCGCGGATCGCCGGATCGGAATCAACGCTGCTGTCTTCTACTACGATTACCGCAACAAGCAGATTCGCGGCAAACTGGTCGAAACTCCCAACATCTTCGGCCCGCTCGACACTCTGGCCAATGTGCCCAAGTCGAGCATCTTCGGGGTCGAAGCCGATGTCACGCTGCGCCCAGTCGATGGGCTGACAATCAACGGTGCGGTCACCTACCTCCAGTCCGAGGTCAAGAAGGGGCCGGTCGCGCCCTACAACTTCAATGTCCTGGGCCAGGTTGATGGTTTTGTCGGAGACGACCTGCCCTTCACGCCGGAGTGGTCGGGTGTGCTCAATGTCGATTACAAGGCAAGGCTCGCCAACGGCGGTTCGCCGTTCATCGGCTTTACGGTGAATGCCCGGTCCAAATCGGACTCGGTGCTTGGCGGCAGCCGGCTTGTCTATCCTTCGCGTTTGGTCGAACCCAATACCGTCCAGCGCGCCGGAATCGATCACATCTTCCAGAACAAGGGATATGCCACCGTTGATGCGCGTCTCGGCTACCAGGCCGCCGACGATCAGTGGAGTGTCATGTTCTGGGCCAAGAACATGTTCAACGAATACTACTGGAATGCGGTCATTACCGCCAACGACTCGGCCGCCCGGTTTGCCGGAAAGCCGGCGACCTACGGCGTGACTTTTGGCTTCAAGATCAAGTAACGACTGGTCTTTCGGCGCAGGCGATCTCCCTCGACCTCAGATAGCACGAAAGACTTACTGGAGCCCTCGTGGTTGTCCGCCTGACACGGGCGATGCGAGGGCTCTCCTTTTTCCATTCCTGCCGGTATCGAACGGGCGAATACCCGTCTGTCGATAACCAGATTGAGCGAGATCCATGACACTCAAGAATCTTGATCCCGAAGGCTATTGCCCGGCCAACGAACACCCGGACTGGAACCAGAGCTTCTACTTCAATTTCTACGACCCGGAGCAGAAGACAGGCGCCTTCATCCGCGTCGGCATCCTGGAAAACCGCGAGGAAGCCAACCTGTGGTTCGTATTCTTCCGCGATGGTCGGCCGTTGTTCACCCGGCTTAACATGAACCTGCCCTACACGACCGACCGCCTGGCCGGCGGGGTCACTCTGGCCGGGGTTACGGTGAAATCATTGGAACCGCTGAAATCGGCGTCGGTCACATTCGATCAGCCGCACTTCAAGGTCGATCTGACCTGGAACGCAATCCTGCCGATGACCGACAGCATAGAGCTTTCGGCCGGCGGTGAGGACGATGCCTTCGCCAAGGAAATGACCCACTATCATCCCGAGGGCACCTGCTGTGTGACCGGCACGATCACGCTGCGCGACGGCGAGACGATTGCGATCGACGGCAAAGGTTTTCGCGACTTGTCCTACGGTCCGCGTAACTGGGATTTCATGCGCCACTACCGTCTTGCCTGGCCGATCTTCGACAACGGGCTGTCGATCGTTGCGGTTCACGGAATCGCAACCGACGGCAGCGACAATTACATGCGGATGATCGGCAAGAACGGCAAGTGGATCGGCGTCACCGACATAGAGGAGCGCATCGTCTTCGAAGACGACGACATTACGATGAAGTCGGGCGAATGGGCCGTCACCGATGCCGAGGGTGAAGTGCACAGATTCACCAGTCGACGGCTGTTCCGCTGGATGTTCCCGTTCGATACCTTCGTTCTCACCGAGCACATGATGGAATACACCCTGGCCGACGGCACGATCGGCTATGGTCTCGGCGAATGCGGGTTTCGCTTCCCCTGGGCAGGAAACGGCGAATGAAAACGCTACCCTATCCGCTGATCGACAAGGCCCGGCCGAACGCCCACTGGATCGAACAGGTCCGCAGGCGCTTCCCCACCGAGAGTGGTTGGGATCAGACCCTGACCGCCAAGCAGCAGCGGCGGGCCGGGCCCGGCTACTCCCCGATCGAGGTTGCCGACATCGTCGCCCGGCTGGAAGCGTTGCTGCGCCATGAACTGGCTGGCCCGTTTGCCGTTACCGATGCAAAATGGCTCGCCGGGGGCGCCTCCAAGCTGCAGATCGCTTTCTGGCTGGAGTGGGACAAGCCCGGTGCCGGACGCGTCCGCGAACGGATGGTTCTGCGCATGGAACCGCCCGAGTCTGCTGTCGAGACCAGCCGCTTGCGCGAGTTCGAGATAATGCGCGCCATGAAAGGCGTGTTGCCCGTCCCCGACGTGTTCTGGGTCGATGCCGATGCAACATTTATGCAGTATCCGGCGCTGATCTGCGGTTTCGTGAACGGCGTGACCAAACCCAGTGGCGTGACCAGTGCGGTCACGGGAATCGGCATCAATTTCGGCCCAGCGCTGCGCGAGCCGATCGGCCGACAAGTCATCCGCGACATGGCAATCATGCACAAGTGGGACTGGGCGTCTGCCGGGCTGAAGTCGTTTGATACGCCTGAACCTGGCATCCAGGCAGTCGAATGGAATCTCAACCACTGGGGCCGGGTCTGGGAGGAAGACAGCAACGAGGAAGTTCCGTTGATGACCGAACTGCTGTTCTGGCTCAAGGCCAACATGCCGCCCATCGACCGGATTTCACTCACGCACAACGATTTCCGTTCAGGAAATTTTCTGTTTGACGAGGCAACGCAAGAAATCACCGCATGGCTCGATTGGGAGTTAGCGCACCTGGGTGACCGCCATCAGGAACTCGGCTTCTTCGCGGTGGAGAACATGGGCCACATGAGCGAAGACGGATCGCAACTGCTGGCGCACGGCCTGTTGCCGATCGACGCCATGTTGGAAGCCTACGAACGCGAGAGCGGCTTGCCGGTGGACCGCCGGACCGTCGAGTATTACCGCGTGTTCTTCTGTTACCGCGCGGCTGTCATCATCCTTGGGACCTGCATCCGCGCTGCTCGGGCAGGAAAGACCCACCAGGACCTGACCGTCGCGTGGCTATCGGGCTTCGCCTTCCGCAATCTGGAAGAGGCCCGTGCCGTTGTCGAGAGGATCGGTTAGTATGGAACTTCGTCCCGAATATCTGCTGCCGGTGATTTCCAAGACCTTGCAAGACGTGATCCTCCCTGTTCTCGACGAACAGCAGCAAGTTGCGCAAGAGCAGCTGAAGCTTGCCATCGGTTTTCTCAACATCATGGCACAGAATGGCCCAATGCAGTTCGCCTTCGATGCGGACGAGTTGCGCCGATTGACGGCGCTCGCCAAGGCGCTGAGCGAAGTCGTCGAAGGCAACGAGGCCAGCACGCTTGCGATTGCCGCCGCCGAAGCGGTATGCGACAACATCGGCGTCGACCCTGCTGAAATTGTCGCAGTGACGCGGCAGCTGCGTATCGGAGTCAGCGAAATGATTGCGCATGCCCATGCTCAAGAAAACAAGGCACTTGATGCGACCGTATCCGGGCTGGTCAACGATTTTTCGCGCGTCCAGCTCGACCGCGACCGTGCCTGGGTTTTGCCGATGGGATTCGAAAACGGGCAGGATGCGGTGCCGCCGATTGCAAGCCAGTTGGGACTTACCGGGTAAGAGGTGCCAGGCTCGGGGGCTTCAGACCGCGGCTTCGACTCTCGCTGGTCGAATCGACACGGCGTTTGCCAATTATCAGCGATTGTAAACTGTCCCAGTAACGCGGTGCGACATCCCAGGGTCCCATAAATCAATCAAAGATCATTTGTTGTCTGGGTTTGTTGTAACGCGGTGTTCCAAGCGCTGCGGTTACCGGCTGTCGGATATTCTTGCTCTATGTTGACGCAACTATCGCTACCGCATCAACGTGACCCAAACCGCAACCGGGGCAAGCTGCGGCGGCGTCCTTCAGTTTGCGCTGCATACCGCGTTCTGCGCGAACGAACGCAATGTATCAATTCATTCGAGTGAGTTTCCCAAGTGAAAGGACAATTGACCTTCGCTTATTCCATCAACGCAAGTTCAGCGATGGTGAGTGCCGCTGAAGCGGATTGTCGCGCTCTCCAGCGTGCGATGGTAGGAGAAAGATCACAGGATGATACGCCGCGTCAGACCCGCGGCCGGTGAGTGACTTTGGCTTGAGGAAAGCCAAGCCCTGTCGGCGCGGATCGCGCAGTTGGTACAGGATTGCGCATGCGTTTCAGTCAGACTGGACGAAACGTAGTTGTTTCTTTTCGATCATGCGCTTGGGAAGTAGCGCATCTTGCCTGCTCACTTTGGCGGCTTTATCGGGTTTGCAGAACATGTGAGGCCGCCAGCCAAGTTGATGTGGGTCAAAGCAGCACTCTCTGATTTTGCTATTTTACGTATATTAGCTACGCAAAAACAAGCAAGGAGAGGTGCCATGTCGATGACCCGCAACCCGGTTGCGCGCGACGTACTCAATCAGATCGTGATGGATCCGCAGTATCCTGACGTCATGCACGTGCCCGTATTCTCGATCCCGCAGATCGTGTTGGCGGGCGGGGCGTTGGCGCTCTTCGGCGCTTCCACAGCCGGATACATGACAGGGCAGTTACCTTTGCTCGCAGCCATGTTCTGCAACCTCATTGCGGTCTATCTTGCATTCACGCCGCTCCACGATGCCTCGCATCGGGCGGTATCAAGCAATGGGTTCCTTAACGATTTCATCGGTGTCGTTACAGGCCAACTGTTGCTCCCCGGCATCAACATGACGGCCTTTCGGACGATCCATATGGATCACCACCGATATGTCGGTCAGGAAGGTCGCGATCCGGATACGGCCTTCGTGAAGCCGCCCAGGCCATTTGGCCTGTTCTACCTGATGTTCGCCGATGTTCATTGGGCAATCTGGTACGTCCGCTACGGGCGGCACCTCTGGTCACGCAAGGCTGGCGCATACATCCTGCTCCTCCTTATCATGCTGGTCGCCAGCCATGCTGCGTTCCTGCTGTCGCCGTGGTGGAAGGAGTTTCTGCTGCTATACGTGGTCCCGCAGCGATTGGGGCTTGGGTTGGTGGCCTACACATTTGCGCACATCCAGCATCCGCATGGTCTGACCTGGGACAACGAGCCCTTTCAGTCGACGCTCTATGTCCGGGGGAATTCACCCTTTCGCCGGCTGATGTTCGGCCAGGAAGAACACATCATTCATCACCTCACGCCCCACATTCCCTGGTTCAAGTACAAGCGGGTGTGGGACCTCGCCAACGGCGTATTGCGGAAGCAGGGAATTCCCGGACGCGGCTGGTTCGAAGGCCCGGGAGAGTTTCCCATACCGTCGAGCGATGATCGGCTTCCCATAGCCATGCGCGTTACCGCGGTGACTGCGGACGTTCCAGGGGTCCGGAGCATCACGTTGGAGCCGATCAATGGCATAGCCTTGGGAAAAGCTGACGCGGGAGCACACATTGACCTGCATCTGCCTGGCAACCTGGTTCGCCAGTACTCGCTTGTCGAAGCGAATGACCGGCACTTTCGGATTGCGGTTCGCCTGGATCTGAGCGGACGCGGTGGATCACGAGCAGTGCACCAGTTAGAGATCGGGGACACCTTGTTGGTTGGGCGCCCACGCAACAACTTCGTGCTTTATGAAACCGGTACCCGGTTCATTCTGATCGCAGGTGGAATCGGTGTCACTCCGATGATTTCTATGGCGCGGCGGCTGAAGGAACTCGGCAAACCCTTTGAACTTCACCTGTGCGCCCGCGATGCAACCTCTGCACCATTGTGGCAGGAACTGCAGGCAGGCGACTTTGCCGAGCACTGCCATCTCCATCCTGACAAGGAGGACGGGTCTAGCTCGTTCGATTCCAGGAGCGTGCTCGGCAAGCCAGACACGCTATCCATGGTCTATCTCTGCGGACCACAAGGTTTCATGGATAGCTTGCGACAACAGGCGGCGGCCGGGGGTTGGCACAAGTCGCAAATCCGGACCGAAAATTTTTCTGCTGCAGTTGCTGAAGAGAGTGAACAGGAGCCATTCACGGTCAGGCTCAGCGCCTCAAAGCGCGATGTGGAAGTGGGCGCAGACGAGTCGATCATCGATGCGCTTGCGCGGGTCGGCATCGACGTCCCATTTGCCTGCATGCAGGGAACCTGCGGGACCTGTATCACGCCTGTGACCGAGGGCGAGATCGCGCATCGAGACGCCTATCTCGGCGAAGAGGACAAGGCGCGAATGGACCGAATGTGTCTTTGCGTGTCCAGAGCAAAGGCCCAAAGCATCAGCATCGATCTTTGAATCTTGATTAGGGGCAACGGACCGGGGTTTCGTAACCCCGGTCCGTTTGGTTTCTAGGCCTCAAAGCTTGCCGGTCAGTTCCGGTACTGCGTTGAACAGATCGGCGACCAGGCCGATGTCCGCCACCTGGAAGATCGGGGCATCTTCGTCCTTGTTGATGGCGATGATGGTCTTGGAATCCTTCATCCCCGCCAGATGCTGGATCGCGCCCGAGATGCCGACCGCGATGTAAACTTCGGGGGCGACGATCTTGCCGGTCTGGCCGACCTGGAAATCGTTGGGAACATAGCCCGCGTCGACCGCGGCCCGGCTTGCGCCAACCGCGGCACCCAGCTTGTCAGCCAGCGGGAAGATCGTTGCCTGGAACGTGTCGGCATCCTTCAGGGCGCGACCGCCCGAGACGATGATCTTGGCCGATGTCAGTTCCGGACGCTCCAGCTTTACGATTTCAGCACCGACAAAGGACGAAATGCCCGCGTCACCGCTGCCCGATACCGCTTCCACCGCGGCCGAGCCGCCTTCAGCAGCGGCCTTGGCAAAGGCCGTGCCGCGCACGGTGATGACCTTTTTGGCATCGGTCGACTGCACCGTGGCAATGGCATTGCCCGCATAGATCGGACGGGTGAAGGTATCTGCGCTTTCAATCGACAGAATGTCGCTGATCTGCATGACATCCAGCTGTGCAGCCACGCGCGGGGCAATGTTCTTGCCATGCGCCGTCGCCGGGAACAGGACAGCGTCATAAACGGCCATCAGACCTGCCACGAGCGGCGCCACATTTTCAGCCAACTGGTTGGCATAAGCGGCGTCATTGGCGACGACGACTTTGGCGACGCCAGCGATCTTCGCTGCGGCTTGGGCCACGGCATCGCAGCCATTGCCGGCAACGAGGACATGAACATCGCCAAGCTTGGCGGCGGCGGTCACGACGGCCAGTGTTGCGTCCTTCAGCGACGCATTGTCGTGTTCAGCGTAAACGAGGACGCTCATGCGGCAACTCCCATTTCCTTGAGCTTGGCAACCAGCGCGTCCGCATCGGCAACCTTGATTCCGGCAGAACGCACGGGCGGTTCAGCGACCTTCAGCGTCTTCAGACGCGGGCTCACGTCCACGCCGTAATCGGCCGGGGTCTTCTGTGCGAGCGGCTTGGACTTTGCCTTCATGATGTTCGGCAAAGAGGCATAGCGCGGCTCGTTGAGACGCAGATCGGTGGTCACGATTGCCGGTGTCTTGAGGCTGACGGTTTCAAGGCCGCCATCGACTTCGCGGGTCACGTTGACGCTGTCGCCAGCAACTTCGACCTTGGAGGCAAAGGTGCCCTGCGGACGACCCGTCAGCGCCGCCAGCATCTGGCCGGTCTGGTTTGAGTCATCATCAATGGCCTGCTTGCCGAGGATGACGAGACCGGGGGCTTCTTCGTTCATGATCTTGGCCAGAAGCTTTGCAACGCCCAGCGGCTCAACATCTTCGGCCACGACCAGAATAGCACGGTCTGCGCCCATGGCGAGCGCGGTGCGCAGCGTTTCCTGGGCCTTGTCCGGCCCGATCGAAACGGCCACGACTTCGGTCGCAACGCCCTTTTCCTTGAGGCGAATGGCTTCTTCGACCGCAATTTCGTCGAATGGGTTCATCGACATTTTCACGTTCGCCAAATCCACGCCAGAGCCATCAGGCTTGACACGCGGCTTTACGTTATAATCGATCACCCGTTTGACGGGGACAAGGATCTTCATCAGGTTTCTCCCGAGCAGATGAAACTTGCCGTGGTCTTGGCCTTGATCTCTTTAAGGGTCACGCCCGGCGCCATTTCGATGAGCTTGAACGGCGATTGATGGTCTGCCCGCTGGAATACGGCGAGGTCGGTGATGATCATATCGACCACATTCTTGCCGGTGAGCGGCAGCGTACATTGGGGGATGAACTTCGGGCTGCCATCTTTGGCGTTGTGTTCCATCACGACGATGATCTTCTTGACGCCCGCGACCAAGTCCATCGCACCGCCCATGCCCTTGATCATCTTGCCGGGGATCATCCAGTTGGCGATGTCGCCGCCTTCAGAGATTTCCATCGCGCCAAGCACCGTCAGATCAATATGCCCCCCGCGGATCATCGCGAACGATTGCGCGCTATCAAAATAGGCGCTTTGGGGCAGTTCACTGATCGTCTGCTTGCCGGCGTTGATCAGATCGGCATCTTCCTCCCCCTCATAGGGGAAAGGTCCGATGCCGAGCATCCCGTTCTCACTCTGCAGCGTCACTGTGATGTCCTTGGGCACGTAGTTCGCGACCAAGGTCGGAATGCCAATGCCGAGGTTCACATAGAAACCGTCTTGCAGTTCCTTGGCGGCGCGCGCCGCCATGTCGTCGCGGGTCCAGCTCATTATGCGACTTCCTTCTGGCGAACAGTGCGGAACTCAATCTTCTTGTCATAAGGCGCGCCGAGGATGAGGCGCTGGACATAGACGCCCGGCAAATGGATGCTATCGGGATCGAGGCTCCCCACCGGCACAATCTCCTCCACTTCCACGACACAGACCTTGCCGCAGGTCGCGGCAGGCTGGTTAAAGTTGCGCGCGGTTTTGCGGAAGACCAGGTTGCCGCTCTCATCCGCTTTCCACGCCTTGATGATCGCAAGGTCCGCGAAAATGCCGCGCTCCAGGATATAATCCTGCCCGTCGAAATTCTTCACCTCTTTGCCTTCGGCCACGGCGGTGCCGACACCTGTCTTGGTGTAAAAGCCGGGAATGCCCGCCCCACCGGCGCGCATCCGTTCCGCCAGCGTACCTTGGGGGCAGAACTCCACCTCCAGCTCACCTGCCAGATATTGCCGCTCAAACTCTTTATTCTCGCCCACATAAGAGGAGATCATCTTCTTGATCTGGCGCGTGCGCAGCAGCTTGCCCAGCCCCTCGCCATCAATCCCCGCATTGTTGGAGGCAACCGTCAGGCCCGAAACCCCGCTCTCCACAATCGCATCGATCAACCGTTCGGGGATGCCGCACAGCCCAAAGCCGCCCGACGCAATCAGCATATCATCGCGCAACAGGCCCGTCAGGGCCGCCTCGGCGTTGGGGAAAATTTTGTTCATGTTTGGCGATTCTCCAGTTGGAAAACGGCATTTAATAAACTACTTTACTATGGTCAATACGTGCCTCACCTGTTTAGAAAATACTTATGACCCGTCCTCGGACACACTGATCACCCGCGCAAGCGCGACTGCTATCTTTCTTGCCGCTTTGCTGCAAAACACTGACCGTTAAGATAAGCTTCCTGCAAACGGGGGCCGCTTCGCTGACAACGCCAAATATGGGACCATCCTCCGGCAGGCGATTAGCTCAAGCGTTACCACTCGCCCGGCATCGCGGAGCTTTCATATGGCGTAAGTTTCGACCAGATCATATGGGAACCAAGACCTTTGATCTGGCCCCAAAACTCCATCAACTTCGGAAGCCCGGATCATGCCGAGCGAGTTACTTGTTGGGCAAAATGGGAGCGAGGCAACTGATATCGTTTATGATACACTTGCTTATGCCATGATCTCCGCGTCTCGCATCCGTCGACTTTTCGAGATGGAAGTGCCCATTCACCGGCAAATTGACGGCCTAATCCATCAGCGCAGTCTTAGTCCCGATCTTGAATAGCGAGACTGCGCCCTGAGGCGAGATCCAGAGCGATATCGACGATCATGTCTTCCTGGCCGCCGACCATTTTGCGCTTACCCACTTCGGCGAGGATGGAGCGGGTGTCGACGCCATAATCTTGCGCGGCTTTCTCGGCGTGGCGCAGGAACGAGCTGTAGACCCCGGCATAGCCGAGCGTGAGCGTCTCGCGGTCAACGCGGACCGGGCGGTCCTGCAAGGGGCGAACCAGATCTTCGGCGGCATCCATCAGCGCGTAGAGATCGCACCCATGGTTCCAGCCCATCCGGTCGGCCGCCGCAATGAACACTTCCAAGGGGGCGTTGCCAGCACCCGCGCCCATGCCGGCAAGGCTGGCATCGACGCGGACCGCGCCATTTTCAACGGCGACGATGGAGTTGGCGACGCCAAGCGACAGGTTGTGATGCGCATGCACCCCGCGCTGCGTCTCGGGTTTTAGAACGCGATCATAGGCTTGGAGGCGGGCGGCATATTCGTTCATGTTCATCGCCCCACCGCTATCGGTCACATAGACGCAGTGCGCACCATAATCTTCCATTAGCTTGGCCTGCTGGGCGAGCGCTTCCGGGTTCGTCATATGGCTCATCATCAAAAAGCCGGACACATCCATGCCAAGGTTGCGTGCAGCCTCGATATGCTGCTTGGAGACGTCTGCTTCGGTGCAATGCGTTGCAATGCGGACCGAGCGGACGCCCATTTCATAAGCGTGCTTTAAGTCATGGACCGTGCCGATGCCGGGGAGGAGGAGCGTGGTCAGCACCGCATGCTCCAACACTTCGGCGACCGCGCCGATCCAGTCCCAGTCGGTATAGGCGCCAAAACCATAGTTGAAGCTCGAGCCTTGCAGGCCATCGCCATGCGCGACCTCGATTGCATCCACCTTGGCCTTGTCGAGCGCGCGCGCAATCGCCCTCACATGGTCGAGGCTGTACTGGTGGCGGATGGCGTGCATGCCATCGCGCAGCGTCACGTCTTGGATGTAGAGCTTCTGGGTGGTCGGATCGTTGAACGAAGATTGAAGGCTCATGCCAGAACTCCTGCGCCCATGCGAAGGGCGATCTTCTCAGCGGTCTTTAAGGCCGCTGACGTCATGATATCGAGATTGCCGGCATAAGCCGGGAGGTAGTGCGCGGCACCCTCCACTTCCAAGAACACGCTGACCTTCAGGCCAGTGAACGAGCCATCCATCTCGGGGATGCGCAGCGGCTGGTTGGAACCGATATGTTCAAACTGCACCGCCTGTTTGAGGCGATAGCCTGGCACATAGCTTTGCACCTCGGCAACCATGGCTTCTACCGACTGGCGGATCGCCTCCCGGTCGGCCTCGTCGCACAGGCAATAAACCGTATCGCGCATGATCAGCGGGGGTTCCGCCGGATTGAGGATGATGATCGCCTTGCCGCGCGTTGCACCGCCCACATCCATGATGGCCTGAGAGGTGGTCTCGGTAAACTCATCGATATTGGCGCGGGTGCCGGGCCCCGCGCTCTTGGAACTGATCGAAGCGATGATCTCGCCATAATGGACCTTCGCCACGCGGTTGACCGCATGGACAATGGGGATGGTCGCCTGACCACCGCACGTCACCATGTTGACGTTCTTGGCATCAAGGCACGCCTCGCCATTGACGGGCGGGATGACATAAGGCCCGATCGCCGCGGGGGTCAGGTCCACCATCCGCTTACCGGCGGCAAGCACGAGTTCGCTGTTGCGCTTATGCGCGCCTGCGCTCGTTGCATCAAAGACGATACCGACCTCTTTGAACTCGGGCATGGCAATAAGCCCGTCGATCCCTTCATGGGTCGTTGCCACCCCCATGCGCTTGGCGCGGGCCAAGCCATCGGACGCCGGGTCGATGCCGACCATCACGCCCATCTCGAGCGTCTCCGACAGGCGCATAATCTTGATCATCAGGTCGGTCCCGATATTGCCAGACCCGATGATCGCTACTTTGGTCTTGGCCATGATCAGCCCTTGTTGAAGGTGAAGGAACAGCGGCCAATGCCGCCCACATCGGCAACCACATGATCGCCGGCCTTAAGCGCGACCATCGGGCCAAGCGCACCGGCCAAGAGGATGTCGCCGGCTTTCAGCGGCTCGCCCCGTTCGGCCAGCGTACAGGCGAGCCAGGCGGCGGCGTTGAGTGGATTGCCGAGCGCGGCCGAGCCGACTCCCGTTGAGACCGTCTCGTCATTGATGGTCATGACCATCAGCGCGCCTTCAAGGTCGAGACCAGCGAGTGGCAGGCCCTGTTCCGCCAGCACAAAGAAGGCAGACGAGCCATTATCTGCAACAGTATCGGCGAACGTAATCTTCCAATCGGCAATGCGACTGTCGACGATCTCGATCGCAGCATGGACGCTGGCGACCGCAGCCGCCACTTCATCCGCCGTGGTCGAAGTCGAGGGCAGATCAGCCCCCAGCACGAAGGCGATCTCCGCCTCTGCTTTCGCCTGCAGGCAGCGTGCCGGATCAAGATGCCCGCCATCGGCGACCTGCATATCCTCAAACAACACGCCAAAGTCCGGCTGGTCCACGCCCAGTTGCACCTGAACCGCCTTTGCGGTCAGGCCCGCCTTGCGGCCCACGATGCGGCGACCTTCCGCCTCCCAAAGCCGCGTATTGATCTCTTGCACCGCATAAGCGCCCGCCGCATCGGTCGGCTCAAGGCAATCCCGCAAGGGCGCAATCGCGCCGCTGGTGTAAGCATCTCGCAGTGCTCGTGCGGCGTTTTCCAAACTGGACCGGGCCATCGTCATCCTCCAAATTATAGTTCTTGGATAAGCTATGTTTGGACTAGGCGCCAAGCCAGATCTCAAGTAGTTTCTCGACATGCGAGAAACCATATCAACACCCTTGCGCACTCTCGAGCTGCTCGAAGCTATTGTTTCCGACGGCGGCACCTTGAGCGTAGCAGCGATTGCAAGGCAGCAGGGGCTCCCTGTTGCTACCGCCCACCGGCATGTAAAAGCTCTAATAAAAGCTGGCTACCTCGTTGCGGCAGGCTATGCCTCCCTTGTCGCCGGCCCGCGATTGCGGGCGTTATGCGGCTTGGTGAATGACTACCGCCTTTTGGTCCGCATCTCTGCACCTATTCTCGACTGCGTTGCGGCGCAAACGGACTGCACAGTGCAGCTCGGAACGCTCGATGGTGATATGGTCACCTATCATTTGAAAACCGGCCGCAGCTCAGCAGACCTGTTCACCCGAGTAGGAATGCAACTGGAAGCCTATTGCTCCGCGATCGGCAAGGTATTGCTCGCGCATCTGCCGGATCACGAACTTGAGAGCTATCTGGCTAACGGACCATTTGTAGCACTGACAGAGCGCACGATCACAGACCCCAACATGCTCCGAGAAGAGCTCGCCCGTGTTCGCACGCGCGGGTTTGCGGAAGACGATGAAGAAATTGCGCTCGGCCTTCGCTGCTTGGCAGTCCCGTTGATTGCACGGGGAGGCACCATGATAGGCGCCATTTCAGCCTCCCGATTCATCGACAACGCAAGTCCGGGGCTTGCCGACGCCATCGTGGCTCGATTGCGCAGCGCGGCCAACGAAATATGCGCCCGACTGGATTTTGAGATCCTCTAGTGATCTGCCCTTTGGAGTGGCCCAATTTCTATTTTAGAAATGGCCATGAAGGAGGAATGGAATGGCAAGGAAGCACAAGCCGGAAGACATCATCGGCAAGCTGCGTGAAGCGGAGATCGTGCTAGCACAGGGCGGCACGGTTGCAGATGCGTGCCGACGGATCGGTGTTACCGAACAGAGCTACTACCGCTGGCGCAAGGAGTATGGCGGTCTGAAGATGGACCAAGCTAGGCGAATGAAGGATCTGGAGAAGGAAAATACACGGCTGCGTCGAGCCGTGTCCGATCTGATGCTAGACAAGTTGATCCTACAGGAAGCCGCCAAGGGAAACTTCTAAGCCCTGCGCGCCGTAGACGTTGTATCGATCATATTCGGGGCATGATGTCGGTGTCCGAGCGGCGGATCTGCCGCGTTCTCGGGCAGCATCGATCGACACAGCGTAAAGTGCCGCGTGGGGCAGATGATGAGGCTGCGCTGACCGAGGACATTATCGTCTTGGCCAGACAATACGGACGCTATGGCTATCGCCGGATAACGGCGTTGCTGCGCGAGGCAGGCTGGCATGTGAACCGCAAGCGGGTTGAACGCATCTGGCGCCGTGAGGGCCTGAAGGTACCGCAGAAGCAACCGAAACGGGGAAGGCTTTGGCTTAACGACGGATCGTGCATCCGACTGCGCCCCGAGTATCCAGGGCATGTGTGGTCGTACGACTTCGTCGAAGGGCGCACGCATGACGGACGCAAGTTCCGCATCCTATCGATCATCGATGAAGCCAGCAGGGAGTGCCTAGCTTTGCCAGTGGCACGGAAACTCAAAAGTGAGGACGTGCTGGCTGCACTAGCCGAGCTCTTTGTCACCCGCGGGCCGCCGGCACACATAAGGTCGGACAATGGCCCGGAGTTTATCGCCAATGCCGTACAGCAGTGGCTCGCTAGGATCGGTGTAAAGACACTCTACATCACACCGGGCAGCCCATGGGAGAATGGCTACTGCGAAAGCTTCAACGGCTCGATGCGTGACGAGCTCTTGAATGGGGAGATCTTCTACACCTTGGCTGAGGCAAAGATCCTGATCGAAGCCTGGCGACGCCATTACAACACCGTCAGGCCGCATAGCTCGTTGGGGTATCGCCCACCGGCTCCGGAAACTGCGACACCGCCATGGCTGCCCTCCGGTTCCGCTACGCTCCACCTACGGCCAGCCATGGCGTCGGAGGCAATCATGCACTAACAAACAACACGGACCACTCAGTGGGGGCCGGTCAGCTCGACGGGCGGCGCAATCAACTACATCGTAGGCAAGCCGACCGAAGAATTTCACGCGGGCGCGAATGCGTCTTATGAGCGCTTCAACCTCGTCGAAATCGGTGGGTATGTGAGCGGGCCGCTCGGCGAAGGCGCTTCCGCGCGTCTGGCAGTCAAGAATGTGTCCGGCGGTGCCTGGCAGCGCAGCCTGTCACGGCCGAACGACGAAAACGGCGACAGCCGCAAGCTTATGGGCCGGCTGACGGTCGATCTTCAGCCGACAGATGGCGTGAAGGTGGAGCTGATGGCCACGGGCGTGCGCGATCGGTCCGACCCGCTCGCACCCCAATATGCCGGGACAGCCTTCAATTATTATCCCTCGCTTGCTGCCGTGAACGGCGCAGGGGCTAGCCCAATTCAAGATCCAACGCAGGCAAATCCTTACGGCGTCGTCGACTTGGCGCGCTACACAGCCATCACGGATCCTGCCAGCCCGGGATTTGATCCCAGCTTCCGCGGTCCGAATGCCTTCGCTGTGTACCGTCAGGCCATCGTCGTTGCGCGACTGCATGCAGCGGATGGCCCCAATCCGACTGCAGCTCAAATTGCAGCTGCGGCAGGCGCCCGCGCCATCCTTGGCACCGCAATTAGTGACAGCGCTCGCGACGCGGAATGGACGCCGGGCCTGCTCGGGAAATCGGACAACAGTTATTATCAGTTTTCCGGCCGTGCCGATGTCGACCTTTCGCAGAACCTGAAGCTCACGTATATTGGTGCTGTTGCCAACAAGCAGCTGGCTTATAATCAGGATCTTGACGCGACGGTCGCGACGGTTGTCGATGTTCCTCTGGACGGTAAAGTCAAAGCTCTGAACCAGGAACTGCGGCTGGCCTACGATACGGCGGCGGTACACGCGATCGTTGGTGCGAGCTACGACAATATCCGTACACGTCAGCACAACGATTTCAATCTTGCTCAATATACGGGCAATTTCGGCCTTATCACGCAGACCTCGAACGACTTTACGTCAAAGCAAAAGTCATACAGCATGTTCGGCAACGTCGAGGCCGAAGTATCGGACGGCCTGACCGTTCATGGCGGGATCCGTTACACGAAGAATAAGCTGGGCGTGAGCTATTGCTACAACGATCCGGCCTCCGACACGGCACAAGGAACAGCGTTCGTTTTCGGCGCGCTGCTCAACAACCCGCCGATTGCCATTGGTCCGGGCGAATGTTTTGCGCTTTCCAATACCTTCGTGTCGAGCATCACGCCGGTCAACCAGTCGCTTGATCAGGACAATGTCTCGTTCCGCGTTGGTCTCAACTACAAGCTGGACCAGGGCACGTTGCTCTACGCGACGATCAGCCAAGGTTATAAGGCTGGAATTTTCTCCGCCATCGGTGCCTCGAAAATCTCGCAATATGTGCCCGCAGTCCAAGAAAAAGTCGTGGCCTATGAAGCCGGGATCAAGGCTCCGCTGGCTGGCAATAAGTTGCAGTTCAATGCGGCTGGCTTTTACTATGACTATTCCGACAAGCAGGTTCGCGGTAGAATCCTGGACCCGATTTTCGGGCTGCTCGAGAAGATGGTCAATGTGCCCAAATCCCGCATCTACGGTATTGAGGGAGAGCTCACGGCGCGGCCCGTTGAAAGGCTGACGCTTTCGACGAGCGCAACCTACCTCAAGACCAAGGTGACAGGAGATTTTTCGACTACTCCGGATGGCGACGGAATTTACAACGCGCAAGGCTATACGGGCAATTTCAGGGGCTCTGAACTCCCATACTCGCCGAAGTTCAGTGCCAATGCCGACGCACAGTATGAAATTGCTGTGACGGATACGATCAACGGCTTTCTCGGCGGCACAGTGGTGTATCTCGGCAAGCAGAACACAACGTTCAAAACAGCGACATTGCTCGCGAATGATTTTGAAATTTCTGGTTACACGACGTTGGACCTGCGCGCCGGTATCGCGTCATCGGATGATCGCTGGCGCGTGACGGCCTTTGGCCGCAATGTCACGGGCAAGTCTTATGTTACCGCGATTTCGACCTATCTCGATACGTTGATCCGCTATCGCGGCAAGCCCAGCACTTACGGCGTGAGCTTTAGTTATAGTTATTGACGCAATTGCGGGGATTGCGGAGAAATGCCGTGATCCCCGGCATTCAACTTCAATCCCGCATAGCGTGCGATCGCACATCTTTCTGCAGGCACGCTAAGCGGTGAACGCCAACGTTAGGAGACGAACATGAGCCAGTCGGGGTCACAGAATATCATCTGGTTCGCCGATGCTGCGGGCACCGACCACGCACTGGTCGGTGGCAAGGGCGCGAACCTTGGCAACATGACTGGAAAAGGGTTCCAAGTTCCGCCCGGTTTTACAGTCAGCACTGACGCCTATCGCGCACACGTCGCGGATTCGGGTATCCGATCGCAGATTGAAACGCTACTCGGCGAAATCGATTATGCGGATGCCGTCGGGCTCGAAGATCGGGTTGCTAAAATCCGGGCATTGATCACCAAAGCAAAAATGCCTGACGCTGTGATCCGCGAGATTGCCTCGGCCTATTCCAAGGTCGGCGCAACTTCGTTTGTCGCGGTCCGTTCGTCCGGCACGGCAGAAGATCTCGAGGGCGCATCCTTTGCCGGATTGCATGACACCTATCTTGACATCATGGGTCAAGACGCGCTCGCCGACGCAGTCAAACGTTGTTGGGCGTCGATGTGGACGGGGCGTGCAGTCGCCTATCGCCACAATGGCGGGTTCGATCATTTCTCCAGCGCCATCGCCGTTGTTGTGCAGAAGATGGTGAAGTCCGAAATTTCGGGCGTGATGTTCACTGGCAATCCGGTCAACGGCGCGACCGACCAGATCTTCATCAACGCGAGCTATGGCCTTGGCGAAGCCGTTGTTTCGGGCATCGTCACGCCGGACGAATATGTCGTCCGTCACCGCGACTTGAAAATTCTGAACGCACAGATTGGCAGCAAGCTGGTCCAAGTTGTGCGTGATCCTGCGCGTGGTATCGGCACTGTGGAAGCTGAAGTGCCCGAAGCACTGCGTGGACAGCAGGCGATGACCGACGCGCAAATTAAGGAACTCGCTGATCTTGGCTGCAAGATTCAGGCGGCTTATGGCGCTTTCCCGCAGGATATCGAATGGGGCTATAGCGAAGGACAGTTCTACGTTCTGCAATCGCGCCCTGTGACGGGCGTTGATTTTAGCTGGGACGCAGACGTGACCAACAGCGTGCAGGGCAATGATGACGGCTGTGCCTGGGATGAACTCTGGTCGCGCACCTTCCCGCAGGAAATGTGGACGGGCGCTATTTCACCGCTGATGTTCTCCTGGCGGTGCTGGGGCCTCAACCAGTGTCACAGTCTCGGCGTGCAGACCTTTCTATATCCTGAACTGGATTACACCACCCGCCGCCTGTGGATCTATTACAAGGGAGTCTCTTATTATAACTGCAAGGCTGACCTTGATCTGATCAAGACCGCCGTGCATCCGATCATCCGGCCCGGTATGCTCGAAAAACTGCCGAAGGATTGGCATGACGAGGCATTGTCGGCCGATTTCGACATGCAGCGCTTTATCGACAGCTATCTCCACGTTGAGAAACACCGCCCGGACATGGGGCTGAACTGGTGGAAGGCGATCCGCGACGACTTCATCAACAGCAAGAAGTATCGCGATTTTACGAAGCCGCTGGCGGTGGCCGATCTTGCCGCCAAATCCGATACAGATCTGCGCACCTATATCGGCGATGTCATGCGTGAGGAAATCGCGTCCTACGATCCGCCGTGGAACGGCCTGCTCTATCCGATGCGCGACGCGCTGGGCTTCATCGCGTGGTTGTGCGAAAACTGGTACACGGGCGGCAATCCCACGATCTTCATGGACCTGATGACGGGCACACGTAACCCGACCGTGACCACCGACGATAACTTCGCCGTGTGGGAACTCGCGAACATGATACATGAGTCGCCCGAACTCAAATCGCTGTTCGAACGTCATCCCGATGTACGCTTCTTCGATCATCTGGCGCAGTGCCGCGATGGACCGGCCTTCCAGGCGAAATATGATGAACATGTCAGGCTTCGCGGCCATCGTGGCCACCCGGATCGTGATATTTATTTTGACCGGCGCGCCGATGACCCGATGGTCGATCTCCGTTTGTTCCCAGCATTGATGGGCGCGCCCAATCCGCGCATTCAGGAACATCTGATGACAGCTAAACTGGAAGCTACCATTGATCACGTGGCTGAGAATCTTGAACAGCAGCCAATGGGCGTACTGAAATCGCGCCTGTTCCGGTTCCTGATCGATTTCGCTCACAACAGCTTGGAATATCGCGACAATGAGCGCGAGGTGATGGATTGGTCCACTTATGCCATCAAGCTAGGCTTTGAAGAGGTTGGGCGGCGTTGTGTCAAAGCCGGGGTCTTCGAGGACTACAAAGACTGTTACTTTCTGACGATGGAAGAACTGTATGCCGCGCAGGACGGTACTGACAATCGTCCGCTGACGCTCGCCAAGATCAAGGCGCGCAAAAAGAACTTCCACGACATCGATACCCGTGCCATGGTTCCCTCACATTATCTGCAATATGGACGGCCCGCCGTAGTCGATCTGCCCGATGTTGGTGAAGGCGGCTTACTGAAGGGCAAAACAACCAGCGTCGGCAAAGTGAAGGGTACTGCCCGCGTCGTCACCGAGCTCAAGCAGATCGGGCGCGTCAACAAGGGAGAGATCCTGATTGTACACGCGACCGATCCCGGCTGGACGCCAGTGTTCATGCTCATCAAGGGCATCGTTCTAGAAACTGGCGGGCTCATCTCTCATGGTGCACTGCTCGCGCGCGAATATGGCTTGCCGGGCGTGCAGATCGAAGGCGCATTGCAGCTCATCCCCGATGGCGCGACGATCACGCTCGACGGCGACGCAGGTATAGTCATCATTCACGATGACGAGGACAATTCCTCCGATGAAAGGGCTGATTCCGCGGAACTGGAAGCAGCCTGATCATCTCTCCAACTGAACAGGTCGGCGCTACCGGAACAAATTTGCGGTAAGCCGACCTGTTCGTTCTTGTCCCGCTTGAAAAGGTGACATGTCATGGCGCCCGACACCAATACCGGGATGATCAAATTGATGGCTTGGTCCGGGCTAGCGCTCGTGATTTGCCTGTTCGTGACGTTCGCCTGGATGGGATTTTTGCCGCCGCCGTCACCTGATCTCTCGGCGGCGACGCTGAAACAGATCTTTGTCGATAGGCAAAGCGAAATCAGGATCAGCACCGCATTGCAGACGGTGTGTTTCACATTTTATCTCACTTGGGCTATGTCGATTACCATGATGCTCCGCCCGATGGAGCGCGGGTTGCCCGTTCTCACCTGGACCTCGATGGCGAATGCGGGCGGTGGATATGTCTTCTTTATGCTGATGCCATTCACATGGGCCGCGCTCGCTTATCGTCCCGAAATTCTCGAAGCCTGGTTTATTCAAATCATGAATGACTGGACGTGGTTCGTATTCATTCTCAGCTGGCCGCCATTTGCGGTTTTCATGATCATGATCGGCATCGCCATTCTCAGAGATCACAATGTTCCCCGCCTCATGCCGAAATGGGTCGCGTACATCAATTTCTGGTGCGCTCTCACTATTAGCCCGGCAATCCTGATCCAGTTTTTTAAGACTGGACCGTTCACCTATGCGGGGCTCATCGACTTCTGGTTCATTTTCGCAGTCTTCTTCGGATGGATGTGCATGATGACAATCGTCACCGTCCGGGCAGCAAATCGGCTTCATGCATCAGGACTGGAGCCGGACGCGCTGTAGGCGGCCGCTTTGTTCAAAAGGCCAACGGAACACTGCACTGAGGGCACTAGTCGGCCAGCTCAAAGTCTCGCTTGTCCGAACCGCATTGGGGACAGACCCAATCATCGGGAATGTCTTCCCAACGGGTCCCAGGCGCAATGCCCGAGTCCGGGTCACCAGCTTCCTCGTCATAGACTGTCCCGCAATTGAGACAGGCATATATTCTCCAAGGCTGATCCACCGTTCAGTTCCCCTTCGTGACCGTGACCATCATCTTGTGGAAGCCGTGTGTGAAGCAAGAGGGCAGGCGCTCCGGCGCTTCTGCAAACTTCACTTCCATGTTCCGCTTGGCCATTTCCTCAATGAGCGTCTGGAGCTGAAGCTCTGCCAAACGCGCGCCGAGGCAGCGGTGAATTCCATAGCCGAACGACAGGTGTCGGCGGCTGTTTTCACGCGTGACGTTCCAGACGTCGGCATCTTCAAAAACAGTCTCGTCACGATTGCCGCTGTTATACCACAGCACAATCTTGTCGCCCTTCTTCACCTTCTGCCCGCCAATCTCAGCGTCGGCCACAGCCGTCCGGCGCATATGGCAGATGGGTGTCTGAAGCCGGATGGTTTCGGTGGCGGCAGTGGATGCGCTTGACGGATCAGCCTTCACCTTTGCCCATTGCTCAGGATAGCGATTGATGAAATCAACAAGCCCCGACATGGAGTTGCGCGTCGTGTCGTTGCCACCCACAACGAGAAGCGCGATGTTGCCCATGAACCGCTGTTCGTCGAGGTCAGACATGGCTTTGGAATGTGCCATCATCGACAACAGATTGGGGGCAGGGGGAAGCGCCTTGCGTTCATCAAACAGCCTTTTGAAATAGGCGGCCATTTCGAAGATGTGCGCCTCGCGCTCGGCATTCAAAACTGGATCGGGGCCGATGTCGATCTTGGCGGCCCAGTCCGACCAGACGGGCAGCTTGTGGCGATCTTCCCATGGGAGGTCGAACAGCGTTGCCAGCATTGATGTGGTCAGTGAGACGGACACACGCTCCACCCAGTCAAAGGATTCACCGACCGGGAGACCGTCCAGCACATCGGCCGTGCGCTGGCGGAGCGCGCCAGCCAGTTTGGCGATTTCCGTCGGGGTGACGGCAGGGGCAATTGTCTTGCGCTGCTCGTCATGCTCCGGATTGTCCATGGCGATGAACATGCGCAGTTGGACGTTGGTGTCCTGCATGTCGAAGATCACGATCCCGCCGTGTTCCCACGATGATGAAAAGACCTCGGGTTTGCCTTCGACATCCACGATATCTTCATAGCGCGTCACCGACCAATAGGGGCCGAAGAAGCTGTCCGGACAATAATGGACCGGCGCTTCCGACCGCAATTTGGCGAAGAGTGGTTTCCAGCTGTGTTGTTCGTAAAGTTCGCCGCGCGAGACGTCGAGGGTCGCGAGGTCGTCCCCGCTGGTGTCAAAAGCCGTTACCATGATCTCTCTCCTGTCGATCTGGGTATACCCAGTTGATCCGACCATAGGGACGAATCTCAAATGCGTAAATACTATACGCAAAAATATCATCATTGACTCAGGTCAATGCAGACGGCATTCGGTAAACCAATTTATTAAAAAGAGGATGCCATGTTGGACACGAGCAGCCGGATGATATTTTCCGCCGAGCACGAGGCATTTCGGGATACCGTCCGGCGCTTCCTAGCTGCGGAATTCACGCCCAATCTCACGCAATGGGAAGAAGACGGCAAAGTCCCGCATGACTTTTGGCGCAAGGCAGGCGAGGCTGGGCTCCTGTGTCCGAACCTTCCCGAAAAATATGGCGGGATGGGCCTGGATTTCACTTACAACGCCCTGATTAACGAAGAATTCACTTACGCGATGATGTCGGACAGCCTTACGCTGCAGACAGACATCACGATGCCCTATATTCTTAATTACGCGAGCGAGGAGATGAAGGCGCAGATCCTCCCGACCCTGTTGACGGGTGAGAACATTGTCGCAATTGCGATGACTGAACCAGGCGCCGGCTCCGACCTTCAGGGAATCCGGACGACTGCGGTGCGCGAGGGCGACGATTACGTGATCAACGGTTCGAAAACCTACATCACCAACGGTCAAAATGCGACGATGATCCTCACGGTTGCAAAAACCGATCCCTCGCAGGGCGCCAAGGGGACCTCGCTGATCCTGGTCGAAGCCGATCGGCCGGGGTTTTCCCGCGGGCGCAATTTGGACAAGGTCGGCCAATGGTCGGCGGATACGTCGGAGCTCTTTTTCAACGATGTCCGCGTGCCGGTGTCAAACTGCTTGGGTATGGAAAATCGCGGCTTTATCTATCTGGTCAGCGAATTGCCGCAGGAGCGACTTTCCATCTCCATCACCGCGCAGGCGGCAGCCCAACGCGCTTATGATGAAGCCGTCGCCTTCGTGAAGGATCGCAAAGCATTTGGTAAATTGGTGTTCGATTTCCAGAACACGCGGTTCACGCTCGCCGACATGTCGGCTCGCCTGCAGATTGGCTGGGCGCATCTCGACTGGGCAATTGCCCGCCATGTGCGAGGCGAACTGACGGCGGCTGAAGCCGCTAAGTCAAAGCTTTGGCATACCGAAACACAGTGGATGATCTGCGATGCTGCGATGCAGCTTCACGGCGGCGCCGGGTATATGAATGAATATCCCATCGCGCGCGTCTGGCGTGATGCCCGCGTGCGCCGCATTTATGGCGGTACCAGTGAGATCATGAAGGAACTGGTGGGGCGCGGGCTATAGTCCATACGTTGTGAGCAGGAGAGACTAAATGGCTGCAGAGACCAACATTGGGACGCAAAAATTTGGGATCGCCTGTTCTTGGATTTTCAGTGTGCTAACGGCGGTTGGTTGGCTGGGCATTGCCCATTTCTACCAACCGCCGCCAGCGGATTTGGTTTTGGCCGAAACGCACCGCTGGTTCACTGAAACATATGCGCAGCGGGTGATCGTCGGCTGTACGATCTTTTATATCGCCTGTGGATTTCTCGTGCCTGCCTCTATTCAGTTCGGGATCATGCTCGCCAAAATTGAGGGCAAATGGCCGCTATTGTCGATCACGGCAGCGGTGAGCGGCATTTTCATATCGCTGATCATCTTCCTCAACGCCTGCGCGTGGATTGTCGCGGCCTATCGACCGGAATCCGGTCCAGATGTGGTGCAGGCTTGGTACGACTGGGCGTGGATGTCCTTCCTGCTCGGCTGGATTTACCTAGCGGTCGAAATGCTAGCGACCGCGATTGTCGAGTTGCGCGACACCAGTGACCATCCGATGGTGCCGCACTGGTTCGCCTGGCTCACTATCGCATCGGTGATGGGCGTCATCACTGCTGCCGGGCCTGCCTTTTTCAAAAGCGGGGTCTTTGCCTATCACGGCCGCTTGGGCTTCTATCTGCCCATGGCGGTGTGGGGTGTTTATCTGAATGGCACCGCATGGTTCATGTGGAGACACTTGAACAAAGCGGACGCTTAGGACCGGAGGACATCCGCGTATTTCTGGCGGATCACTTTCTTGTCGATCTTGCCAGTCGCGGTCAGCGGTACAGTGTCGAAGATAATTTGATCCGGCATCCACCATTTGACGATGCGGGGCTCAAGGAAAGCCTTGACGTCCGCTTCTGTTAACGTTGCGTCCTCAAGTGTCTCAATGACCAGCACGGGGCGTTCTTCCCATTTCGGGTGGAACACGCCTGCTACGGCAGCCACTTTTACGCCGGGGCAGGCGACTGCAACATTTTCGATGTCGATCGAACTGATCCATTCGCCGCCTGATTTGATCACGTCCTTCTTGCGATCGGTAATGCGCATGAAGCCGTGCGGGTCGATTGTGCAGATGTCGCCCGTGTCAAACCAGCCGTCCGCGTCACAGGCCGAGGTTTCGCTGCGGAAGTAGCGCTCGACAACCCAGGGGCCACGCACATGAAGCGCCCCGGCGGACTCTCCGTCATGGGGCAGGGTATTGCCTTCGTCGTCGACAATCCTTAGTTCGATCCCGAATTGGAGCCGACCCTGTCGTGTCCAGATGATTTCGTCCATCTCATCGTCGCCAAGCGCGGCGATCTGTGGCGTCGGGGTGGCGAGCACGCCCAGCGGCGACGTTTCGGTCATGCCCCATATCTGGCGGACCTTGACGCCGTAACGGGTCTGGAACGTCTCTGCCATCGCGCGCGGGACGGCAGAGCCGCCAATCACCACGCGCTGGAGTGTGCCTGTGTCCTGTCCGGTTCTGTCGAGGTAATCGAGGTACATCGTCCAGATCGTCGGAACGCCGCCTGAAAAGGTGACGCCTTCGGCCTTGATCAGGTCCTGCAGGCTTGCGCCATCGAATTTGTCGCAGGGCAGGACGAACTTCGCGCCATTGATGGCGCCGGCAAAAGGCAGCCCCCATGCTGTGGCATGATAGAGCGACTGGCAGGGCATGATCACATCGAAAGCTGAAAAGCCGAGCGCGCCCGACAGGCCGGCGGCCAATCCATGCAGCACAACTGACCTGTGGGAGTAGAGCACGCCCTTGGGATCGCCGGTTGTCCCTGAAGTGTAACAGAGAAAAGCGCCAGCATTCTCGTCCAGAACAGGCCAATTGATCTCTGTCGGTAAGCTTGCGATGCGGCCATCATAGTCTTCCGGACAGAGCATGACGAACGTTTCGACCGAGGAGAGTATCGGCTTCAGCCGTGCGACAATCTCTTCCATGTTTCGGTCATACAGCAGCACCCGGCTGCCTGCATGATTGATCGTATAGGCGATGTGCTCGTCAGGCAGGCGAGGGTTGGCTGTGTGCAGAACGCACCCCATGCCGGGAGCGGCAAAAAAAAGTTCGAAGTGGCGATGGTTGTTCCACGCAAGCGACGAGATGCGATCACCGGAGGCGATGCCGATGTGCGCCAGCCAGTGCGCGGCTTGTGCCGCCCTTGCGGCAACGCCGGCATAGTCATAGCGCCAGAGCGGTTCGTCGACATTCTTCGATACAACCTCCGTCGTACCGTGCGCGAGCGCTGCATATTCGAGGATTTTCGAAATGTTGAGTGGCACCTGCTGCATCAGCCCAGGGTACATTAAATCTGCTCCTTCGTGGCCTCGGTAGTCGATTCGAGATGATCGAACCATTGCTTCAGCGCAGGTTCCAATTCGTTGGCGTCGTCATTCCACAATGTCCGAATGGCAAATCCAGAAACGATTGCGGCAGTGGTGGTCACTGCGAAGTGGCTGCGATCCAACGGCCAGCCGCACCGCACCAAGGCTTGCTCCCACAAACTGTAGATCGGGCGACGTGCATCGGCGACGATGGCGCGGATCTCCGGCGCTAGGCTCGCATCCTTTGCCGCATCCATCGTGATGTCAAGGGAAACCCAGAACTGGTTGCCGATGAAGAAGTCCTGAAAGTCAGCTGCCATTGCGAGCAAAGTAGCGTGAGCGTCCACGCCTGTTGAATTCGCCCGCTTCATGCTTTTGTCGCGGTCAAGGTTGAGCGCGTAGTGGATAGCCGCGAGGGTCAGCGATTCCTTCGTGGGGTAATGATGCAACATGGCCCCTTGGGACACGCCGGCCTGCGCGATGACTGCGGCCGTGCGGAACGCACTGTGGCCACGCTCCGCAATCACTTCAAACGCCGCTTTGGCAACGCGCTTGCGCGTTTCTTCGCTGCGTTCGGCTTGCGTACGACGGACAGGCTTGATCATGCTGACAGGAACGGCCCGACAAGGGTCACAAAGCGGTCACGCCGCTCAATTTGAGTCCAATGGCCGCAGCCTCCAAAGATGTGGAGCTCGCTGTTCGGGATAAGCTTATGGAATTGGACCGAGCAGTCGAACGGGACAATTACATCTTCGCGACCGTGAACGATCAGCGTCGAATGTGGGAGGGCCTTGAGGGCTGTCTCATCTGTCGCCAAGGCGTCCAGCCAGCGCTGGCGCGGTTCCGGAAACAGGCTTGAGAAGGCTTCTTGGGCGCCGGGCCGGATGCTGGCTTCGAAGCGGGATTGAACGATTTCGTCTTTTACCAACGCGGCGTCATAGGCGAAGGTCGTCATCAGATCGCGCATGGCTTCCAGCGACGGGACATAACCCCAGACCCGCTCAAGGCCATCAGTGATGGGGAAGGGAAGGCCCGCTGCCCCCATCAGGACGATCCTGTCGACCCGATCGGGGTGCCGCGCGGCAAGTGCCAGCGTCAGGGCACCGCCATAGCTGTTGCCTATGAAGTGCGCCTTGGCGATCCCCAGAGCATCCAGAAAGCCGACGAGGTGCGCGATCCAGCGGTCCATGTCGAACCCTTGGATATCCGCCGGGAAATCAGTGTAGCCAAAACCCAATGTGTCCGGCGCAAAGCAATGGAAGTTCTGCGCAAAATCCGGGATAACCCCGCGCCAATTTGCAAATGCGGTGACACCGGGGCCTGATCCGTGGATCAGGACGAGCGGGGGATTCGCGGCATCACCTGCCTCGATATAGTTGGTGGCTATGCCGCCGACGCTGATGGATTTGCCGATTTCGGGATTTGCCATTTCTGCTCCTTGAAGGTTTTATAGCATTGCCGTGCCGCCATTAAGGCTAAGCACTTGTCCGGTCACAAATCCCCCATCAGGACCTGCCAGATAGGCGACCATTCCAGCCACCTCTGATTCCGCTGCCGGTCGACCTAGTGGGATGATCTGCGTCACTGCATCTATTAATTCTGGTCGTGTCTTGCGGTACTCTCGAACAACGTCGGTTTCGACGACACAGGGGGCTACGGTGTTCACAGTGATGTTAAACGGCGCAAACTCACGCGCCAGTCCGGTCGTCATCGCGTGCATGCCACCCTTAGCAGCATTATACCCTGCATGGTCCACGAGCCCGTTGCGCACGGAGTCCGCGCCGATGTTAATCACCCGTCCATAATTCAACGCTTTCATGTGCGGCAAGACATGCCAGCAGCACCATATGGCGGTCCACAAATTGCGGTCGACGGTCGTGCGCAGCGTTTCGGGGGTGTGGGACAAAAACGGAAGTATGACGCCCCCGCCTGCATTGTTGACGAGGATGTCGATCCGGCCGTTGGCGTTGATCGTGTCTGCAATCAGTTGCCCGGCAACCTCTTCATTGGAAAGGTCCCCCGTAAAGTCGCCTTCTGACAGGTCTGCCCGCACGACGGTTGCGCCGTCCGCTGCCAGGCGGTCTGCAATGGCCGCACCGATTCCGCGTCCAGCCCCGGTGACGATGGCAATCTGTCCGTCCAGTACGCCGGTCATGCGCGCGCCAAAATCGGGCTGCCCTTGCCGAAACGAGGGTCCGGCTTGCTTCCCCAGATGTCCATCACTTCTGCCTTGTGCTCAAGCTCGCGGGCTTCGCGCGCGCCAAGCTCCTCGAACAATTCCATGCCGAAGCTGAATTCGGTCGAATTTCCATCCGGGTCAAGGAAGTAAAGGAAGATGCTGGTCGAAGGGAGGTGGCGGCCAGGTCCAAAGACAATCGGGACATCGGCGGCCTTCAGCCTGTTCATGGCCGCGCCGATATCGTCGATATCGGTCACCATGAAGTTGATATGGTGGAGCGTGTTCTTCTCGCCCTGCAGCAATGCCAGCGAATGATGGAGCGGGTTTGGCCAGCAGCGCAGCCATTCGGCCACGCCTTCGACACGGTCGGAGACCGCAAAGCCGAGTTGATTGACCCAGAAATCATGGGCAGCGCCAAGGTCGGTCACGTTTATGACAACATGGCCCAGCCTGGCAATCTTGGTCAGGCCGCCGGCATAGTCTGCTTCCGCCTTAGCTTGCCCGGCGTAAAAGTCGAGTTCCATGCCTGTTACGGGATCACGGACGAGCAGGGCGCGATCCACCTGATAGGCGGCACAGCGCGTGGCATCCGCCCAAACAGGATTGAGGTTGAGCACCGATAGGTGGGCAAAAGCGGCGTCGAGTTCTGCTGGGGATTCCAGTTCATAACCGACGCCTGCCAAGCCCGCCGAGGCGCCTTCTTCGAGGATCAGGTCATAGGGTTTGTCGCTGCAACGCATCCAGCGGGTGCCGTCTGATCGGGCGGTTTCGGTCAGGCCGACCAAATCCCGGTAGAATGATATGCTTTTGGCAAGATCGGGGCAGCGCAATCGGCAGTAGCCGAGCCGTGCGAAGCGGATGGGGTGATCCATCGAGACTTTTCCTTACAGGATGATGCTGATGCGGGCATGGGGGCGCAGCGCCTCCATGTCGAGTACACAGGTTTTCTTGAAGATTTTCAGCGCACCGGACTGCTCGACGATTTCGTGCAGATAGTGACCGATGAACAGATCGTGCGTGATGTCCTTTGCCCGGCTGACAATGAAGGATGATCGTGCACGGATGATCTCACCGTCGCGCGAAACGCGGACGTTGGTCACGAGGTGGCGCACCTTGGAGCGGGGGTGTTCGGAATGCGCTCCAACCTTCTTCAACCGCGTCACGCGCTCGCCCAAACGAATGCGATCGTCCAGAATATAGAAGAGCGATGTTTCTGCGCTCGCCGTGTCACCATCAACGTCGCTTGGCGGCACGTAATAATGAGCATCATCGGTATAAAGTGCCAACCAGTCGTCCAGTTTCCACTGATCGATCAGGTCAGCCTCTTCATAAAGGAGCTCTTCAACCCGCAAGCGGAGTTCCAGCAGCTCATTCATCGCTCACCCCTCCACCTGCGCCATGCGGCGTTCCCATTCGCGCCAGTAGCAACGCATCTGTTCCTCATCATCGAAAGACCAGTCGCTGGTGCGGTTCATGCCCTTTGAAATGTCATTGAATTGGGCTTCGCCACCGGCGGCATAGCCCCGCTGACATTTTTCAATGGCCTCGACATCGTCCGGCGTTGCAAATCCGCCCGGTCCGAGGAATTCGGTGAAATTGTAAATGCGGAACTTGCGCCGCCATTCGCTCTCTTCGACCGGGGCAAGCGCCCAAGCGTTGATTTCCATATAATCGGGCGCAGTCGGGAAGAACGTCCGGACCGTCACGGCCATGATGTCGTTGATGACCAAATTCGGGAAGATCACCATATTGCGGTTCTTTTTGGCGATGCGTTCCGCGCGCTCCGCGCCGACCCGGCTGAGCAGCTCGGCGTAAACCGAGTCCATCTCGCGTTTGCCCTCCTCACCCCACAACGGCACCCAATTGGCGATTGGCCGTCCCCATGGCGCGGTATATTCGATTAATGCATGACCATTTTTAAGATCGAGCGCTGTGCCTTTAAGCGGGTCAACGCCCAAGGCCCCCTTGGTGCTCTTGAGATATTCCAGATATGTCGAGTGGTTGGTAGCCGCGTGGTAGCCGTCAAAGCTGTTCTCGGCGAGCAGCTTCCAGTTGCCGCGAATGGCATATTCCTGCGTTCCGCCGACAATTTGCATGCCGCTTGGCGAGTGTTCCGCAAGCAGCTTGAGGTAGTCGCCAGCGTCCGCGAGATATGTCGCCAGATCTTCGCCATCCTTTGAAAAGTTCACGAAGAAGAAGTCGCCAAATCGTTCCAGCCGGGGAACATGCACCATCTGCTTCTGCGGATCGTTCTTGAAACCATCCGGATAACCTGAGCTGCCCGGCAGCGTCATGAGATGGCCGTCAGACCCGAACGTCCAGCCATGATACATGCACATGAACGCAGGCGACTTGCCCTTGCGTTCACGACAGACCAGCGCGCCACGGTGCGGGCACGCATTGAGCAGGGCATTGAAATTGCCTTCTCGGTCTCGCGTAAAAAGGACGGGACGCCGTGCTACGGTTCGAGTCAGAAAGCTTCCCGGGGACGGCAATTCAGAGGCGTGGCCAAGATAGAGCCAGCATTGGCCGAAGATGGCCTCATACTCGCGTTCGAAAATTGCTCTGTCAGTGAATGCGCGTCGCGGGACCAGAAATTGTCCGCCGACCCTATCGTCGATGATGTGCGCCACAGGCCTCTCCTGAGTTGACAAGGATCGTAAAGCTATTTAGCTGTTTTATCGTAAACAGGGTAGACGGTTTGTAAGTTGCAACGAGGAGCGGTGTCAACCGATTCCTCAACCTAGGTGAGGAGACTGAGAATGAAGACGATGCAGAAGATGATGGCGTGTGCGTCGTTGCTTGCGTTCACTGGCGCACCTGCATTGGCCCAAGATGTCTCGGCAGAGGCGGTCGAAGACGGCGCTGTTGCTGATATCGTCGTTACCGCTCAGCGCCGGACCGAGCGGGTTCAAGACATTCCCGTCGCCATTTCCGCTTTTGGCGGAGAATCGATCGAGCGTGCCGGCATCGCATCGCTTGAAAATATCGCACCGCGCGTTCCAAGCTTCTATTTCGGCAGCTTTGGTGCCGCCCGTCCGCAGCTTTACATTCGGGGCATCGGCACGCGCTCTTTTGACCCGGGCTCGGAAAGCTCGGTCGGCGTTTTTGCCGATGACGTTTACCTCGGGCGGTCGAGCGGCTCATTTGGTGCGATGAAGGACATCGACCGTATTGAGGTCCTGCGCGGCCCTCAGGGGACGCTCTACGGACGAAACACCATCGGCGGCGCGATCAACGTCATCAGCAAGGCGCCGACAGATGAGTTGACGGGCAATTTTGAAGGCGGCCTCAGCAACTTCAAGGGCTATAATCTGTTCGGCGCTGTCGGCGGACCGATTGTCGATGAAAAGCTGATGTTCCGCGTGGCAGCTTGGCGCGAGGAGCGCGAAGGCTATGTCACAAACACAGCCACTGGCCACACTTTTCAGGGAATCGACAACACAGGCGCGCGTGCGCGGCTTACCATTGCGCCCGTCGATGCTTTGAAGATCGACCTGACAGCCGAGTTCATGGCGGACGGCAACGAAGCTGCATTTGGCGGTTTCAGCCAAGGCACCTATGGAAATGCTGGCGGCGTCTTTTTTCGTGGATCGGGCACGCCAAGCCTCAGTTCCGATCTGAGTCGCGGCGCGTTGTCGTTCGATCCGTTCCTTGATCGGAATGTAAAGTCGTTCATTGGACGCATTGAATATGAGGCGGACGCCGTAACGTTCACGTCGATTTCTGCGCTTCGGAAGCTGAAGATCGCCGATGGGCGTGATCTGGAAGGGTCCTCCCTCGATATTCTCGACCAGTCCAGCGCCGAAAATTCCAGTCAGTTCACGCAGGAATTCCGCTTGGCCTCATCACCTGACGGTGCTTTGAGCGCGGGAGGAAAGATCGACTGGATCTTGGGTGCATTCTACTATCACGACAAGAGCGACCGTGTTGACAGCTTCCATGTCGGTATCAACTCTGCGGTGCGTGCGGCGGCAGGCACGCCTGCAACCGATGTCGCGCTGTCTGATTACAAGATCGAAAGCTACGCCGTATTCGGCCAGGCGACGGTCCACATTACCGACGCTCTCGATCTGACACTGGGTGGCCGATACAGCCACGACAGCAAGCGGGCCACGCAAGCGGGGACGACAACGGACGCTGCGCCGATCATCGCGGTCGCTTTCACCACAACGAACAGCGCCAAATATAAGAGCTTCGATCCACGCCTGGTTCTGGCCTACAAAGTCTCGGAAGACGCGAACGTCTACGCAAGTTTCTCGACCGGGTTTAAAAGCGGCGGATTCCAGTACGTTCCATTTAGCCGGGGGCAAGCCGACGTTCTCTTCCAACCGGAAGACATCAAGGCATATGAGGTCGGTTTCAAGACCGAGTGGCTGGATCGCGCACTGCGCGTGAATGGTGCTGCCTATTACTACGACTATAAGAACCTGCAGATCTCGCGGATCATTTTGCCAGCTGGCAGCCCCGCACCGGTTTCTCTGATCAGCAACGCTGCCTCCAGCACGATCAAGGGGCTGGATCTGGAAATCACCGCGCGGCCTGCTCGCAGCTTCGAGGTCAACATTGCCTATGGCTATCTCGATGCGAAATATGACAACTATGTCTTCAACGCGACGACGGACTTCTCCGGGACGCGGATGGTCCGCGCGCCGAAACATTCGGTCAACGTCGGCGCGGAATGGCGTGCCGAAGTACTCGGAAACGGAGAGCTCACTCTGCGTGCGGACTACGCGCTGACGGGCGACTTCTTCCACGAACCCGGCGAAGGAAATCTGGCCTTTGGCACCGGTATTCCGCTGACCGCCGAAGACGGCTATGGCTTGCTTGATCTGCGCGTAACGCTGAGCAAGGATAATTGGAGGATCACTGGCTATGTCAACAATCTCGGCAATACCGAGTATCGCCGGACCATCAATGCGCTTGGCAACACGGTTGTGGGCTTTGCCGGCGCTCCACGCATCTATGGCGTGAAGCTCGGCTATAGTTTCTGACACACATCATGCCTCCCGTCCCGACACCGAGCCAACAAAGCCTTGTACAACAGGCGGCACGGGCATTGGGACGGGCAGGCTTGGTCCATGCGTACGGACATTGTTCCATGCGGCTGGACGCGGATCATTTCCTCGTTTGCGCCGCGCAACCCATGGGCCTGATCCGGGACGAAGAGGGGACAGTTGTCCCCGCGGCTGGCGCATTGCCGGATGGCGTGCTTGGCGAGGTGCGCGTGCATCAGGCTATCTACGCACGACGCCCGGATGTCAGCGGAATCTGCCGGATCATGCCACCTGCGGTCATGGCGTTATCAACACAGGGCGCTGTTCCCCGGCCCCGGCATGGGATAGGCGCCTATTTCCATCCCGGCCCAGGCTATTGGGATGATCCCCGTCTGTTGCGGGACGATGAAAGCGCGGCACGATTGGGTGAGGCTCTGGGGGGGCTGAATGCCATCGTCATGCGCGGCAATGGCGCGATCGTTTGCGGCGAGTCGTTACAGCACGCCGTCACGCTCAGCTGGTTTCTGGAGGATGCCGCCCGTGTCGAACGAGACGTGCGGGCCATGGGGTTCGATCCGGCCTCCGGCGTGCTGGACGCGCAAGAAATCTCGGCCCGCCAAGTCTGGGCTGGCGGGGTGGTCGAACGCATGTGGCGACATCTCACAATGCATGTTTGACAGAGCTATCGCGGGATAATAAACCTCTTTATCAAATGATGGAGAGAGTGATGGGCTTCACCCAATTGTCGCTGTCGGTCGAGGATGGTCTTGCACGGCTGACGCTAATCAACCCGAGCAAAGGCAATCCGATCGACGCTACGTTGTGCGCAGAGGTCTGTGAAGCGGCGGTGCTGCTATCAGAAGATCCCGGCGTGCGCGCAGTGCTCTTTGCAGCGGAAGGCAAGGCGTTCAGCTTTGGCGGCGATATCAGCTCGTTCATCAATGATCTCGATGGATTGCCGAAGAACATCAAGCGATGGACCGCGTCACTCCATAGCGGCTTAGCGCGCCTGCAACGGATGGACGCACCGATTGTGGCCGCCGTACAGGGCGTGTGTGCGGGCGGCATGGCAGGCGTTATCGCTGGCGCCGACATTGTCGTTGCAGCAGAAGATACGCGGTTCGTCGCTGCCTTTGCCGGGATAGGCTTCAGCAATGATTCCGGAAGTTCAGTCATGTATGCGCGCCGCATGGGTATTGCCCGCGCGCGCAAATTTCTGCTGTTGAACGAAACGCTCGATGCCGCGCAGGCTTTGGCGATCGGGCTGGTCGATGAAGTCGTTCCTGCAGACCAGTTGCAGGCCCGTGCCGAGGCCATTGCAAAGCAGTTGGCTGTCGGCCCGACCAAGGCCTTCGGTGAAATCCGCCGCCTGTTCACCAGCGTCGAAGATCAACCGCTCGAAGCGCAGTTGGAGCTTGAGGCTCAGGCATTGGCACGCTGTGCCGGTACTGAAGACGCGCGCGAAGCGCTGACGGCGTTTGTCGAGAAGCGGAAGCCGGTTTTCAAAGGTCGCTGATCGGCCACGAAGGCGCCACGGGGCATAACGAAAGAGGGCGCTGACAGGGCGACCTTGGTCGAGGAGAGCAATATGTGGGTTTATCCCGAAATTCGCACTTTGGGTGACTATCCATCCTATTGGGCGATCCATGATCCGGATCGGTTGGCGTTGCGCACGGCGACACGCGATGTGACCTTTGGTGAGTTGGACGGGATCGCCAATCGTGCGGCAAACTTCCTGCTCGCGAAGGGCGCGGATGCCGATCAATTGATCGGGTACATCGGCAAGAACAGTCTGGATTTCTATTTTGCGCTGTTTGGCTGTGCCCGCACGCGCGGCGGGCTGGTGGCGTTCAATTGGCGGCTTGCAGCGCCTGAACTGGCTGACCAAATCGCCGACAGCGCCGCTGGCTTCATCATCGCAGAACGTGAAATGGAGCCGCTGCTTTCGGCCGCATTTGCGGACATGTTGGCCGTACCCGCGATTTTGTGGATCGACGAAGGCGACAGTTTCGAAGCGCAGATCGCGGATCAAAGCGCGGCACGACCTGATGTTACCGTCAGCGAAGATGATACGGCCTTTCAGCTCTACACGTCCGGTACGACGGGCCGCCCCAAGGGCGTGATGCTCGCGCATCGCGGAACAAACATGATGCGGCTGTCTGAACATTTTGAGCCGGCCTACCATTGGGAACGTGATGACAGCTTCATCAATGCTCTCCCCAATTTCCATTTGCTGCATCTGGGGATCACGCTCCAATGCCTGTACAACGGTGTGTCAATCACGGTCGTGCGGCAGTTTGATCCAGCAGTGGTGCTGAAAACAATCAGCGAACTGCATCCTACTTTGCTGACGTTGACGCCGACCATGTTGCAGATGCTGCTCGACCATCCCGATGCTGCGAGCGCGGACTTCTCTTCGCTTCGTCTGACCCTTTATGCGGGATCGCCGATATCGCTCGGGCTCATCAAGCGCGCAATTGCCGCCATGCCGTGCAAGTTCATGCAGTTTTACGGATCGACTGAAGCGGGCGGCGCGTCTTCGATACTGCGGCCGGAAGAGCATGATCTGGAGCATGAGGACAAGCTGCAGAGCTGCGGCCGGCCTCTGCCGCTGGTTGAATTCCGTATCGTCGATGACAAGGGCAATGATGTTCCGGACGGCTCGCCCGGTGAGCTCATGATCCGTCAGCCTGCGATAACAAAGGGCTATTGGCGCCAGGAGGACACTACGGCTTCGGTCATTGAAAATGGCTGGTACCGCAGCGGCGATGTAGCGAAGCGCGATGAAGAGGGTCTCTATTACATTGTTGATCGTGCCAAGGATATGATCGTCTCGGGCGGCGAGAACATCTATTCGGCCGAAGTCGAAAATGTGCTCTCTACCCATCCGTCAGTGGCGGGTGTCGCCGTGATCGGTGTTCCGGATCCGCGATGGGGGGAAGCGGTCAAAGCCTTGATCATCGTCCGACAAGCTGTTGACGAAGCCGAGCTGCTCAGTTGGTGCCGCACGCGCCTCGCCGCTTACAAGGTTCCCAAGAGCATCGATTTTCTGGAGAGCTTTCCGCTGGTGCCGTCCGGCAAGGTGTCCAAGAAAGATTTGCGCGCACGGTACTGGGGTAATGATGGACGCAACGTTGCCTGATCTGGAACCCTTGTTCGCGCCGGTACAGCTTGGCGCATTGACCCTGTCCAATAGGGTCATCATGGCCCCGCTCACGCGCGCGCGGGCGACTGTTGATCATGTGCCGACGCCGCTAATGGCCACCTATTACGCACAAAGAGCGGACTGCGGACTGATCGTGTCAGAAGCCACGGCTGTCGATGCTGGGGGCATGGGCTGGTATCGAGCGCCGGGCATTTGGTCTGACGACATGGTACAAGGATGGCGCCGCGTGACCGATGCGGTTCACGCCGCCGGTGGACGCATGGTTGCCCAACTCTGGCACATGGGGCGCCTTGTGTTGCCTGATTATCTGGACGGACAGCTGCCGATGGGCCCGTCTGCCATCGCAGGCGAGGGGGAGACGTTTTCGCCCCGGCCGGAGGGTGATGAAAGCCATTTTCTGCCGATGAAGCCCTATGTCGTTCCGCGGGTCATGGACCAGGCGGACATTGATGGCGTTGTTGCGGCATATGGCCGCGCTGCCACCAACGCCATGCGGGCGGAATTTGATGGCGTCGAAATTCACGGCGCCAATGGCTACATTATTGATCAGTTCCTGCAATCCCGCACCAACCTGCGGGACGACAACTATGGCGGTTCCACGGCCAATCGTTGCCGCTTCCTGTCGGAAATCATCAGTGCCGTAGGCGATCACGTTCCCGGAAACCGGATAGGCCTGCGCATCAGCCCGACTAGCGCGCGCAAAGGGATGGGCGATGAAAATCCAGGCCTGCTCGCTAAGGAAATCGGCGGCATCGCGGAGCGTGCTGGTCTCGCTTATATTCACCTGATCGAGCCCATTGCATCGGGCTTCATGGACAAGCCTGAACACCCGGTCATGGTTCAGCTGCGATCTGCCTATTCGGGTGCGATCATACAGAATGGCAGCTTCGACGCAGCAACAGCTGCCGCCTTTATCGCAGGCGGACAGGCCGATGCGGTTTCATTCGGACGTCCATATATTGCCAATCCTGATCTCGTCCGTCGCATGAAAGAAGATTTGCCGTTGGCAGAAGCGAATTTCGACTACGCCTATGTCGGCGACGCGTTGGGATATACGGATTATCCTGTGGCGCCATGATCTTTTCGGCAGGGTTCAGATCAGGATCTTGCCGCCGTCCACGATGCTCACCTGACCCGTCGTGTACGTCGCCCGCATCAAGTAGAGATAGGCTTGCGCCACTTCTTCCGGGAGGCCGGGGCGCGGGATTATCTGGTTCGCGGTGGCGCCCTGTTTCATCTCGTCCTTCAAGCCAGCCCAGGCTTCGGTGTCGATAAAGCCTGCTGTCACCGCATTGACGCGAATGGGGGCGAGGTCCAGCGCTAGCCCTTGCGCCAAATGCTCGACCGCGCCGTTAAACGCTGTGATCAGGCTCGTCCCTTTGGCCGGGCGATGGGCGTAGAGGCCGGACGTGAGGGTGATCGATCCTGTCGGAGCGATGTGGGGCAGCCCATGCTTGATCGCCAGCAAAATGCCCCAGAAGCGCGTGTCGACGCTGGCGCGGGAATCAGCCAGATCGAATTTCACGCCGACCTGCGTCTTGCGCCTTTCCCAATCCCCCGCAGTATAAACCAGATGATCGATCGCGCCGGTGTCCGCGAAAAATGCTTCTACAGACGCCTCGTCACGTACATCAATCGTCTTGCCGCTTGCGCCGCTGCCAAGCAGATTCAATGCGGCCGCCAGCTTTTCAGGATTGCTGGAACCGATATGCACGGTTGCACCCGCCTCAAGAGCGGCTTTGGCAACCGCACGCCCGATGCCGGATGATCCGCCGATGATGACGACGCGCTTGTCCTTCAGGCTCATGCAGCTTTCCCCGCAAGATGCCGATCGCGCACGACCAGATAGAGGGGAAGCGCAAAGCAGGTGCCCAGAAAGGACAGGCCGATAAACAGCCATCCGGTCTTGGCGCCCAAACCAATCTTCGCTGCATCGCCGACGACCCAGATCATGAAGGTGGCCCAGGCAATGGCGATGTCGACGGTCAGGAAAGCGGCGGCGCTGCCGGATTTGTAGGACTCAATGAAGAAGCTCGGGAGGTTGATGAGGTTCCCGCCATCGGCCATCCACTGAATGCCATTCATCCAGCACCAGACAAGACCGACCAACGCCAAAGCGATATAAATCAGATGCTTAACGTTCATATCTCTCCCTCTCCCTCATGCATACACTTCAACGCTTCTACATCCCCATGCGGGCACGGGCCGCACGATAATCCTGCTCAAGCCAGTCGATCCAGTCCCCGGCAGGCTCCGCGCGCTTGACCGCCCCGATGCCCTGACCGGCGCTCCAGATTTCCTTCCAAGCCTTGGCGTTGTCGCCACCGCCGTCAATATTGATCCCCTTGCCGTCCGCGCGCTTAAGGTTTGCTGGGTCAAGGCCATGCTCCAGCAGCGATGGTTTCAGAAAGTTCGCATCGACGCCAGTAAAACAGTTTGTGGTGACAACGTCCGCCGCGGATCCGTTGACGACCATCGCTTTGAACGCATCCTGCGTGTTTGCTTCGACCGACGCGAGGAAGGGTGAACCGATATAGGCAAAATCGGCGCCCAGAACTTCGGCTGCCAAAACCGAGCGGCCATTGGCAATGCAGCCCGACAGCAGCAAGAGCCCATCCCACCATTCGCGGATTTCCTGCATCAGGGCGAAGGGGGAAATGTCTCCCGTGTGACCGCCGGCACCGGCGCCTACGGCGATGATCCCATCCACCCCGAGCTCGGCGCATTTGCGGGCGTGCCGATCCTTGATGACATCCTGAAAGACGAGGCTGCCATTGGCCTGAAGCGTTTTGACGAGGTCTGCATTGGCCGCGAGCGCCAGAACCACGATGGGAACCTTGTGGCGCAAGACCACATCAAGATCTGCGTCCAACCTTGAATTGCTGGCATGTGCGACGAGATTAATGGCGTACGGCGTGTCGCCCACGCTTTCGGCAATGCGGGCAATATCCTCGTCGAGCGCGGCTGTACTGCGCGGGTTTAGCGCCGGCATGGAACCGATGATACCGGACGCACATTGGGCGATGACTAGGTCTGCTGTCGAGGCGATGAACATTGGCCCCGCCATGACGGGCAAGCGCAATTTTGCGCGAAGGCTTTGGGCCAAAGTTGTGCGGTCGTTCATTGTTCTGTCCATGTTAGGAGGCCCTCGTCGAGCACCTTGCGGTCGCCTACGAAGGCCTGAAAGACGGCGCGATTGCCGTCGCGCCAGATGTGGAAGGAAAGCGTGTCGCCAGGAGTGACAATGCCGGAGAAGCGGCATCCGAGCTGGGTCATCGTGGCGGGGTCTTTGCCGAGAGCCCGGGACACTGCGACACCAGCAATGCCATAGGATGCAAGGCCATGGAGAATTGGACGGTCAAACCCCGCGTGCTGTGCGGTTGCAGGATCAATGTGAAGCGGGTTCCAGTCGCCACTGAGCCGATAGATCAGCGCCGCACGCGGAGACGTTCCCCACGAAAAGTCGGCATCATGTGCACGTTCCGGTATGAGGGAGGCCGGACGTGCGGCGGGCGCGCCGCCAAACCCGCCATCCCCGCGCAACAAGAGGGTCTGGTGCAGGCGGCAATAGACGGCGCCCGTCTGCGCATCCTGTATTTCTCGCTCCAGAACAAGTTCGGCCCCGCGGCCTTCGCCGCGATCAGATAGTGCCACCACCTTTGCCGTGCCGACGACGTCCGCCGCTGCAGGCAGTGGCGTCGGAAACCAAGCCATTTGTGCTGCGTGGACCAGTTTTCCGAAATCGACGCCGAATTCCGGCGCCCGGATCCACATGCCCGGCGTTGTCAGCGTCACGCCGAACGTCGGCAGGGTCCGCAAGCGGGTCTCATCAAGAAATGCAAGGTCCGCGTCTGACAGGGGATCCTGTCCCAGCCCGACCCCAAGCGCGTAGAGGATCGCATCGCGCGGATCAACGTGCTGGCGAATTTCGCCAAAGTCATGCGCCAGCAATGCCTGCGCGTCGATCGCCATTGTCAGACGGGATCCCAGGTGAACACATCAGCCGACCGGTGCAGCGGATAGAAGTCGTTGCTGAACTGGTCGAAAACCCGTTCCGCCACTGTCTCCGGGGTCCACCCGTCGGACGTATGCGCGGTCCGGATTGGGCGGGGCTGCGAAAACAGGAAGATTTCGTTGTTGCGGACAGCGAAAATCTGCCCGCTGACCTTGGTCCCCTTATCGCTGGTCAGGGCAACGCAGAATGGCGCGATCTTGTCTGCGTCGAGCTTCTTCAGACCTTCCACACGCTTTTGCTGTTCCGGCGTGTCGGTTGGAATGGAATCGATCATGCGCGTCCAGGCGAACGGTGCAACGCAGTTAGACCGCACGTTAAAGCGCTGCATGTCGAGCGCGATGGATTTGGACAGCCCGACAATTCCAAGCTTGGCCGCCGCATAATTGGCTTGTCCAAAGTTGCCGATCAGGCCGCTGGTCGATGTCATGTGCACATAGGCGCCGGAGGCCTGTTCCTTGAAGAAGGGGGCGGCGGCACGGCTTGTGTTGAAGCTGCCCTTAAGGTGGACTGCCAGCACAGCGTCAAAATCTTCCGGCCCCATCTTGTGAAAATAGACGTCGCGCAGATTGCCGGCATTGTTCACTACGGCGTCGATGTGGCCGAAATTGTCGACGGCAGCCTTCACCATGGCGCACGCGCCATTCCAGTCGGCCACGCTGTCATGGTTCGCAACGGCCTTGCCACCCATCGCCTTGATCTCTTCGACCACCTGTTCGGCAGGCGATCCGTCGCCGCCTTCACCGGTGAGCGACACGCCGAGATCGTTGACGACGACAGCCGCACCGGCCTTTGCCATTTCCAATGCAATCCCGCGACCCACGCCGCGTCCGGCGCCGGTGACCAGAACGGCCTTACCTTCCATCATTCCCATCTTCGTTCCTCAGTAGCTTTTCGGGAGGCCGAGCACCTTTTCGGCGATGAAGCTCATGATCAGCTGCTCGGTAATCGGTGCCAGCCGGGTCAATGCGCTTTCGCGATAGAGACGTTCGACATGATATTCCTTGGCGTACCCAAAGCCGCCATGTGTTGCGACCGCCTGCCAAGCCGCATCGTGACAGGCACGTGCCGCGAGGAATTTTGCACTGTTCGCTTCCGCACCGCAAGGGAGGCCGGAGTCATACAGGCGCGCGGCCTTTTCAACCATCAGCCAAGCGCTTTCGAGATACATCCACTTTTCGGCCAAGGGGTGCTGAATGCCCTGGTTCATGCCGATGGGCCGGTCGAACACAACACGGTCCTTGGCATATTGCGTTGCACGACGAAGCGCATCCCGTCCGATCCCGATCGCCTCGGCGCCGATCAGCACCCGTTCCGGGTTCAGGCTGTGCAGGATATAGTCGAAGCCTTTTCCTTCTTCGCCGATGCGGTCTTCGTCGGGAATGAATAGGCCATCAATGAAGATCGCGTTGGAGTCGACGGCTTTGCGGCCCATTTTCGGAATGAGATGGACGTCGATCTTGCTGCGGTCGAGGTCGGTGTAGAAAATGGTTATGCCGTCGGTCGGCTTGGCACAATCCTCAAACTTGGTTGTGCGGGTCAGCAGCATGATCTTGTTTGCGACCTGTGCGGTCGAGGTCCAGACCTTCTGGCCATGAACGACATAGCCGCCGGGTACTTTTTCGGCGAATGTCTTGATGCGGGTGGTGTTGAGCCCGGCGTCCGGCTCGGTAAAGCCGAAGCAGCATTGGTCTTCACCGGATACCAAGCGGGGAACCCAGCGGGCCTTTTGTTCCTGCGTGCCTTTGACGACAATCGGGTGCGGACCGAACAAGTTGATGTGAATGGTCGAAGCCGCCGCGAAGCCGCCGCCGCAAGCGGCAACTTCATTCATCATCGTCATGGCTTCGGTCACGCCAAGCCCGGAACCGCCAAACTCTTCAGGCATGGTAATGCCAAGCCAGCCACCTTCTGCCATGGCACGGTGAAACTCGCGCGGGAATTTGCCGTCATCGTCCCGTTCCAGCCAATAGTCGTCGCCAAATTGCGAACAGACTGAGCGGACACCTTCGCGGATGACGTCCAGATCTTCTTCACTCGGGAGCGGGCGGGGTGCAGACATATCAGTTCTCCATTGCGGCCAGCGTCTTGATCGCGGCCTTCAAATGCGGGATGTCGACCATCTTGCCATCAATGCCGAGCGTTCCGGCGCCGGGGTTGGCGGCGAACGCGTCAACGATGCGCTGGGCGAAGGCGACTTCTTCGGTCGAGGGTGTGAAGCAGCGGTTGATGGTATCGATCTGGTCAGGATGGATGGCGATGCGGCCCAGAAAACCGTCGCGTCTGGCACGCCGGCAATCCGCTTCCAGCCCCTCCATGTTGCGGAAGTCCGCATAAAGGGTATCCACAGGAAGCACTTGTGCTGCGGCGGCAGCGAACAGGCAGAGATTGCGCGCCATCTGGTAGGGTGAGGTCCAGCTGCCGTCGATTTCCTTATTGTCGGTCGCGCCGATCGCCGCCGCCAGATCTTCTGCGCCCCACGTCAGGGCAACCAATCGCGGATGGGCAGGCGCATAACTTCCCAGATTGAACATCGCGAGCGGCGTTTCCGTCGCCACGACCGCAATCTTGACGGTGCCAGCATCCATGCCGGCTGCCTGCTCAAGCTGGTCGAGTGTTTCGGAAATGACTGCGATGTCATGCGCGCCATTGGCCTTTGGGATCAGCAGGCCTTTGAGGCCAGGCTTCACGACTGCTGTCAGATCATGTGACAACATGCCGCTATCAAACGGGTTGGGCCGCACGAAGAAGGACCATGGCCGTGTTGTCTGGTTTTCGAGCAGGGTAGACACATGGTCCCGCGCATAGGCCTTGCGTTCCGGCGCCACCGAATCTTCGAGGTCAAGAATGAGCGCATCTGCGGCGCACCCTTCGACCTTGGCAAATTTGCGTTCACTGTCGCCTGGTACAAAAAGGAGCGAGCGCAGCTTCATGCGGGCGACCGCATCATCAGCGCGCCGCGCAAGGTGCGGCAGACGACTTCGTCATGCTGGTTCAGTCCGATATGCTCAAACGACACGATTCCTTGCGTTGGGCGTGACTTGCTGTCGCGCAGCTCAAGCACGCGCGTCTCCGCACGGATGGTGTCGCCCGCAAACACAGGCTTGGGGAAGGTTGTATCCGTCATGCCAAGATTGGCAATTGTCGTGCCCAGCGTCGTATCCTGCACCGACAGCCCGATGACCAGCCCGAGCGTGAAGATCGAGTTCATCAACGGTTTGCCGAATTCCGTGCGCGACGCGTAATCATGGTCGATGTGGATCGCGGCGGGATTGTAGGTCAGCGACGAGAACAGGATGTTGTCCATGTCCGTCACGGTGCGTCGGATCTCGTGCTTAAAAACCTGTCCTATTTCAAACTGTTCGAAGTAAAGTCCGGCCATGCCCGAATGTCCTAGTTGAGAGTTCCGAGGATGGAGACAGCTGCGACGCTGTTCGCTGGCTGTCCACCAAGATTATGGGTGAGCCCGAAGTTGACCTTGCCAAGCTGGCGGTCGCCTGCGCGGCCCAGTAACTGGTTGTACACTTCATAAGCCATGCGCAAGCCGGATGCACCGACCGGATGACCGAAGCATTTGAGACCGCCGTCGGTCTGGCAGGGCTGGGCGCCCTCGCGGTCATACCGCCCATCAAGGATGTCGAATATGGCGCGCCCTTCCGAAGACAGGCCAAGGTCTTCCATGGTCACCAGTTCGGTCACCGAGAAACAGTCATGGACTTCGGTCATCGACAGATCCGCCACTGTGATGCCCGCTTCGGCATAGGCTCTGGCGGAGGCAACCTGCGTATTGCGGACGCTGGCGCCATCCCATTCGCCATAGCCCATTTCCCAGCCATGGCTGGCGCAGACCTGGATCGCCTTGACCGTGACCGGGTTTGCAATGCCGAGCCCCTTTGCGATGTCTGGGGTGGTCACGATCACGCATGCAGCGCCATCGGACACGCCGCAGCAGTCGAACAGCCCCAGCGGGTCTGCGATCATGGGTGCGTTGAGGATGGTGTCCATATCGACGGCTTTGCGCAGATGGGCTTTGGCGTTCTGCGCACCGTTCTGATGGCTCTTCCAGCTGACATGCGCCATGGCGCGCTTCAGGTCGGCCGCTTCCACACCATGCCGTGCCGTATAGGCCCCGGCGAGTTGCGCAAAGGTGCCCGGGGCCGATCCGTATGGCAGCCACAGATCATTGGCGAGGCCCTTGGTCCGCAACGGCAGTCCGCCATAGCCCGTGTCCTTGAGCTTTTCGACACCCACAGCGACGGCGATATCGACGGCGCCCGCCGCCACGGCGTAGGTTGCCGCACGCAGGGCTTCGGTACCTGTCGCGCACATGTTCTCGACACGGGACACCGGGATGGTCTTGAGCCGCAGCGCATGGGCGAGGGGAAGGGCCGAGTTGCCGACATTAATGTCGTCCAGCGCATTGCCCATCCACGCCGCGCCAATCTGGTCCCGCGCGATGCCGGCGTCCGCCAGAGCCTCTTCAAAGGCAGCGACCATCAATGCTTCGGGGCCTTTGTCCCAATGCTCGCCGAATTCAGTGCAACCCATGCCAATGATGGCGACTTTGTCCTTGATACCGTTGGCCATTGATCAGCCCTCCATTGCCGGGCGATGGGCAGGCGCGGCTTTCCAGAACCACGTTCGAAAGCCGCGACGCTTGTCGTGGGATTTTATCCGCAGCCGCATGGCCAGCTTGTCTCCCACATGAAAGCCTTGGGCGTTTGCGTCGGTCAGTTCCATCATCACCCGCGCGCCATTTTCAAACTGGACAAGGCCGAACCAGAAGGGTGGGTCGGGCGTAAAATTCAGGCGATCTGCCGTGACCGAGACCAGAGTGCCTTCCAGATCAGCCAGACGCACGTCTTCCAGCGTTTCAGGCCTAACCGCATCCGGGCGGACTGGGATCTGGCTTTTGGGATATTGCACATTGCCGGAGGCATCGCGTCCGCCGATGAAGCCGATCGTGTCGCGGCCATGGCGTTCCAGAACAGTGGCCTGTGCCTTTTGTTCAAATTCCGAACGCACACCCCATTCAAGGTCAAGTGCGCCGGTCAGCGACAGGAAGCGGGTATAGTCCGCAAATGGCAGACCCGAGCTGAGCGCCGCTTTTACCTCGGCGGCACCGGGCACCAGCCCGGTCACTTCAAACACAAGGACATCGCAGCCGCTGCCAAAGCCCGCCACGAGCACTTTGTCTCCCGGCTTGGCGCCTTCGAACGCAAGTGCCAGTGCAAAGATCGAATGGGCCGCGCCAAGATCACCCGCTTGAGCGGCTAGGTCGGTCGCGTGATTGGGTGCATTGATTCCGGTCCGCTTCGCGATGTCGCGCGCCATGCCTGCCAGTGGCTCGACGATCGCGCATTGGGCGATATCGTCCGGCCCTATGCCGGCGGCCACGAGTGCAGTCTTGATCGCCGGTGCAATAATGGCGCTCGTCGCGGTGTCTTTCACAAAGCGTTCTTCATAGGCATAAGGCGTGGGCTGATCCCGCGACGTGTAAAGGTCGACAAGGTCATGCGAGAGGCTGGCGTGCCCGATCAATCTGGCTGGGGCATTGTCCGTCGCAAGGGCAGCCGCGCCACCATCTCCAAAGGAAAAATGGAAAGGGCTGCCGGCTTTCGCGGGACGCTTTTCGCCTGCCGCAACAAGCGTATCTCCGGGGCCGATCAGAGCGTCCAGCAATGCGGAGACGCCACAACGGCGCGATCCCGACGCGTCTGCCGTGCGCGTCGACTGCGACAATGCCAAGGCATCAACCATGACGGCGGCTTGGCTGCGTTCGTAGAAGGGCGATGACGTCGAAGCAAAAACCAACTTGGCCGGGGCGTCTGTGCCCAAGGCGGTGCGGGCCGCTTCGGTTGCGAGTGTCAGAGGATCTTCATCCCAGCCCGCGACGGCGCGGAATCCTGCTCCACGCCCGCCAAGGCCGGAAAAGCGCAGGGCCTTGGCCGCCGCGGATCGATCCAGCCGCAACAACGGCAAATAGCCGCCGATCCTTGCAATTCCGCGCTTAGTTCCGGTCATCCTGTCCTCGTATCGATTCATTTTGCGTCTTGTGCCGGGGTGGTTCTTGACACCAATCGAGATGTTTGTAAACAGGTTAACCAATATTCGAGCGCTGGATCGCCGAGTGCGGCAAAATGTGCGGAATTTCGAGGAGTGAATGGCTGATGAGCATGGATATTTTCAAGTCAGATGTGCTCGCAGGCAAGTCGATTCTGGTCACCGGCGGTGGATCGGGCCTTGGTAAGGAAATCAGCAAGGCGCTGGCCGCAAAGGGCGCCCAAGTGCACATCTGCGGGCGCCGAGCCAATGTGCTTGAGGATGCGATTGCCGAGATTGGTCATGGAGCCAAATTCCATATTTGCGATATTCGCGATGCCGACTCGATCGAGGCGATGATGGAAGCGATCTGGGCGTTCGGGCCATTGACCGGGCTCGTCAACAACGCGGCCGCAAACTTCATCGCACCCACCAAAGATTTGAGCCCGCGCGGTTTTCGTGCCGTAACCTCGACGGTCATGGACGGCAGCTTTTTCGTGACGCTGGCATGCGGGAAGCGCTGGATTGAACAGGGAATCAAAGGATCGGTCGTCAGCAATCTGGTCACGTGGGTCTGGAGTGGGTCGGCCTTCGTCGTACCGTCGGCCATGGCGAAGACGGCATTGCATGCCATGACGATGTCGCTTGCGGTCGAGTGGGGCAAATATGGCATCCGCCTCAATGCGACGGCACCCGGCCCATTTCCGACCGAAAGCGCGTGGGAAAAGCTCAACCCCATTCCGGATGCGCAATCATCTGCCACAGGCAGCGATACTGTTCCGTTGGGCAGGTTCGGGCAAATGTCCGAGCTACAGAATCTCATCACCTTCTTGCTGTCGGATGGCTGCAACTATCTGACCGGTCAGACCATCGCAATCGACGGCGGTCAGCACTTGGCCCAGCCAGGAACTTTCGCTGATCTGACAGGCATGACCGATGCCCAATGGCAAGCGGCGCGCGAGGCAATTCAGGCATCCACCCAGAGAGACAAGGCAAATAGGGCATGATCGAGCGGACCCTCTTCAAAGAAGAGCACAATATGTGGCGGGAAACCGTCCGGCGTTTCATGGAAAAGGAAGTCGTCCCTTACCATGCCCAATGGGAACATGATGGCTGCGTCCCACGGGAACTTTGGCTGAAGGCGGGGGAGGCTGGCCTCCTGTGCTGTACGGTGCCTGAGGAATATGGCGGGCTTGGCCTCGATTATCTGTTTGATGTCATTGTCTTCGAGGAACTTTGGCGGGTGGGCGCGAGTGCGCCCGGGTTTTTGATCCATACGGACCTCGTTGCGACCTATATCCTGACGCACGGCACGGCCGAGCAGAAGGCAATGTGGCTTCCCAAGATGGTCAAAGGCGAAGCAATCGGGTCGCTCGGGATGACCGAGCCTCACGCCGGGTCCGACCTCAAGGCCATTCGCACCAAGGCCGTTCGCGATGGCGACGACTTCGTTATTGATGGCCAGAAGGTCTTCATTTCCAACGGGCAGATGTGCGACATTCTGGTCCTCGCGACAAAGACGGACAGCGCAGCGGGGGCCAAGGGTGTTACGCTGTTTCTGGTGGAGGGTGATCGGCCCGGCTTCCGCCGTGGGCGCAACCTCGAAAAGCTGGGCATGAAAGGTCAGGATACTTCCGAGCTCTTTTTCGAGAATGTCCGCATACCTGCGTCGAACATGCTGGGCACAGAAGGCGGCGGTTTCGGCGTGATGATGGGCAAATTGCCACAAGAGCGGTTGGCGCAGGCGATCCGTTCTGCGACGGTGGTCGAAACCATGATTGAGTGGACGGTCGACTATACAGCCAATCGCAAGGCGTTTGATCAGACAATTGCCGACTTCCAGAATACGCAATTCGTGCTGGCCGATCTGAAAGCACGCTCGGTCATGGCACGGATCTTTACCGACAAGTGCATCGAGCTGTTCATGGAAGGCAAGCTCGACGCCGTCGATGCCGCCATGGCGAAAATGGTGACGTCGGAACTGCACTGCGAAGCCGCGGACAAGTGTCTCCAGCTCTTCGGCGGCTGGGGATATATGTGGGAATATCCGATCTGTCGTGCCTTCGCCGATGCGCGTATCGTCAAGATTGCGGGCGGGTCGATCGAGGTAATGAAGACAATTATCTCTCGCGAAATGTTCAAAGGACGGCTCAAGGGTCGGAAAGCGGCCTGATCCATGGATTTGGGGCTGAATCAGGATGCACTTTCACCTAATGATGGGCGATCCATGTCCATAGAAGGTAAACCTGTGCAAAAAGATTTGAATTCCAGCCTCCGTTTCGGCTTCCTGATCCATGACGTCTCCCGCCTGCGGCGTATCGTTGTGGACCGCGCTCTCCGGCCGCTTGGCATCACCCGCTCGCAATGGTGGGTCCTTGCGTTTCTCTCTCGCCGGGATGGCATGACGCAGACCGCGCTGGCGGCCGATCTTGATCTTACAAAAGTCGCGATTGGCGGATTGCTTGACCGCATGGAAGCCAGCGAATTTGTTGAAAGACGTGCAGATCCAAATGACGGCCGCGCCCGTCGGGTCTATCTCACCAAAGCTGGTGCAAAGCTTGTCTCGACGATCCGCAGCAATGTCGAAGCCGTAGAACTCGGCATCCTCAATCAGATACCAGAAGCGGATCTGGATCATGCAGCAGAGACTTTGCTCGCGCTCAAGAACACCCTGCTCGAAATGGTCGATGCCGATGAGGCCGATGATGACCGTGCAGACATCAACATACTCGATTAGCCTATCAGGAGAAGATGCGTGCGTGGATTGAAGGACAAAGTGGCCATTGTAACCGGTGGCGGGCAGGGCATCGGGCGCGGCATTGCGCTGCGCCTCGCAGAAGAAGGCTGCAAGGTCGCGCTTTTCGATATGAACCCGGAGGCCGGGGCTGAAACCGAAAAGCTCGCCGGGAATGCGATCGTGAAGACCTACAAGGTCGATGTTACGGACTATGATGGCATCAAGTCAGCGGTCGACGCCGTTGAAGCCGAGCTTGGACCCATCTGGGCGCTCGTGAACAATGCGGGCTGGGATCTCCCCAAGAACTTCCTCCAGACCGACAAGCCGCTGTGGGACAAGATCATCGCGATCAACCTTTATGGCCCGTTGAACACGCATCACATCGTTGCGCCACTGATGGTCGCGCGTGGCGGTGGCAGGATCATCAACATTGCATCGGATGCTGCCCGCGTCGGTACCAGCACGGAAGCCGTCTATTCCGCGTGCAAGGGCGGAGTCATCGCGTTCACCAAGTCTATCGCGCGTGAACTGGCCCGCAATAACGTCCTGCTGAACGTCGTCTGCCCCGGCCCGACCAATACGCCGATGATGGCAGGCGTGCTCGGTGAGGGTGAGGCCGCGATCAAGTGGAAAGATGCAATGGTGCGTGGCATTCCCCTGAAGCGCATGGGCGAAATCGAGGATTATGGCGGCATCGTTGCCTTCCTCGCGTCGGATGATGCGAGCTTCATGACCGGCCAGACGGTTTCCGTCGCGGGCGGAATGAACATGATTTGATTTTTGGCTGCTGTCACCCTGAAAGCGTTTCAGGGTCCATGCCTCGCGCGTCGGGATGTGGAAACGGTGTGGCTTGAATGCTGGAAAACGTCCAGCATGACAAACGGAGACTGATATGATCGATACCACAACCTTTGAAGATATCCTGTATGAAGTCCGCGGTCGCGCGGCTTGGGTCATCATCAACCGACCCAAGCTCTACAATGCCTTCCGTGCGCAGACGATTGAGGAAATGATCGCCGCGTTCAAGCTGGCCGCTGATGACAAGGGGGTCTCGAGCGTCGTCCTCACCGGCTCTGGCGACAAGGCTTTCTGCACGGGTGGAGACCAGAGCGCGAAGGACGGCCAGTATGACGGGCGCGGTATCGTCGGTCTTCCGATCGATGAGCTTCAGTCGATCATCCGCGACATTCCCAAGCCCGTCATTGCACGCATCAACGGCTTTGCCATTGGCGGCGGCAATGTGTTCGCGACGCTGTGCGATCTCTCGATCGCGGCGGATACGGCAAAACTCGGCCAGGTTGGCCCCAAAGTCGGTTCGGTCGATGCCGGTTGGGGAACGGCCTATCTCGCCCGCATCGTGGGCGATAAGAAGGCGCGCGAAATCTGGTATCTGAACGAACAATACACCGCGCAGCAGGCGATGGAAATGGGTCTTGTGAACAAGGTCGTTCCCGCCGCCGAACTCGACGATGCGGTCAATGCCTGGACGCAGACACTGGGCGAACGTTCACCTACAGCACTGGCACTCGCCAAGCGGTCGTTCAACGCCGACAGCGACAATATTCGTGGTATCTCGATGCTATCGCTCAATGCTGTCAAACTTTACTATGACACCGAAGAGTCAAAGGAAGGGATGCGCGCATTTCATGAGCGGCGGACCCCCGACTTTCACAAATATGTGAAGTGATGCCGCGTCGGATTGCCCCTGAAGAACTGGCATCCGTCCTCCCTCGCGGCGGGCGGGTGCTGGTGCAGGGGGCAACCGGCGAGCCTGGTGTGTTGGCCGAAGCCGTGATGGCGGCCGGGCCGGATCTGGGCGCCCTCATTTTTACGGGCGCCTTCATCCCCGGTGTGAATCGCTGCACTTATCTGGCGAACGATGACTGCCGGGTAGAGACATTTTTCTTAACGCCCGAACTGAAGGCGGCGCCGGCAGATCAGGTTACTTTTCTGCCGCTCTGCTACAATGATATCCGCGCGCGGCTGTCGACCATTGCCATTGATGCGGCCCTCTTCATGTGTTCGCCGCCAGATGCCGACGGGTGCTGCAGCTTTGGGCCAGCCGTGGATTTTCTTGCGGAGATTTGGCCAGGCATTCCCGTCCGGATTGCGCAGATCAACCCCTCCATGCCGCGAACTCCCGGCGATCCGGGAATCCCTTTTGACGAGATCACGGCCTTTGTGGAGCAGGATGCGCCGTTCGATGCACCTGCGGACACGCGGGAAGACCCTGTGGCCAACGCCATTGCGGAGCATATCGCTCCGTTCGTCCCGGATGGGGCGTGTCTTCAGATGGGTGTCGGAAAGGTACCCGGCGCCGTCCTCCAAGCGCTCACGGGACGTCGAAATTTACGCGTGCACAGCGGGTTGATTGTCGATGAAGTCGTCGATCTGCTGGTGGCTGGTGCACTGGCATCCGGTGCATCAGTGCTTGCAGGCGTGGCGATCGGATCTGCCCGTCTTTACAAGGCGATTTCCGGGCCGAGCTTCGAATTCCGGCCCGTTTCCGTCACGCACAGCGCGGCCGCAATTGCAGCAATTCCCAACTTCATTTCCATCAACAGCGCGCTTGAAGTGGACTTGCTGGGTCAGGTGCATTCCGAACTCGGGCCCAATGGGCTGATGTCCGGTCCCGGAGGCGCTTCTGACTATGCTCGCGCGGCCCGGCTGTCGCCCGGGGGGCTCCGGATCATCGCACTTGCGGCCAGCGCGGCGAAGGGCGGCATCAGCCGGATCGTGCCTGCAGGGCAGGGGGCTGGCCCGGTGTCGCTTGGCCGTTTCGATGTGGACGTTGTCGTCACCGAGCATGGCGCAGCCGACCTGCGGGGACTTGATTATGCGGCGCGGGCGGAGAGCCTCTTATCAATTGCCGATCCCGCGCACCGTGCGGATCTGTCGGAAAGCTGGGCACGCTATGCGGCCCGTCTTTGACCTCAAGGAAAGGAACCTCGCATGAGCAAGGTTATCATCAGTTGCGCCGTCACCGGCTCCATCCACACCCCGAGCATGTCACCGCATCTTCCGGTCACGGCAGCGCAAATTGCTGAGAGTGCGCTCGGCGCCGCAGAGGCAGGTGCGGCGATCGTCCACCTGCACGCGCGTGACCCCGAAGACGGACACCCGGTTCACACGCCGGAGGATTTTGAACCTTTCCTGAGGGTCATCAAGCAAAGCTCGGATGTTGTCGTGAATATCACGACGGGCGCGTCGCCCTATATGCCCGTTGAATATCGCGTGAAACCAGCCGAAACTTGGCAGCCAGAAGTCGCGAGCCTGAATATGGGGTCAATGAATTTCGGCCTCTTCCCGATGCTCAAAAAGGACCGGGAATGGAAACATGCGTGGGAACCGGAGATGCTGGAAGCCAGCCATGATCTGGTTTTCCGCAACAGCTTCAAAGACATCCGTTATGCGATGGAGACGCTGAACAAGACTGGCACGCGGTATGAGTTCGAATGCTACGATACGAGCCACCTCTATAATCTGCACTATTTCTGGCAGGAAGGCTTGGTGCAGGGGCCATTGTTCATCCAGACCTGTTTCGGGCTGCTAGGCGGTATCGGATCGCATCCGGATGATGTGATGCACATGAAGCGTACGGCCGACCGGCTGTTCGGTGACAATTACCGTTGGTCCGTTCTGGCGGCCGGTGCGGCGCAGATGAAAGTCGCGGCCATGGCGGCCTCCATGGGGGGGCATGTCCGCGTCGGTCTGGAAGACTCGCTGTGGCTCGGACGCGGGCAGCTCGCGCAGAGCAACGCCGCACAGGTGTCGCGTGTCCGGCAGATCATCGAAGGCCTTGGTCTCGACATTGCCACACCGGATGAGGCGCGGACCATTCTTGGTTTGAAGGGCGGCGACAAGGTCGCGTTCTGAACCGATGTTGCCCTTGTACACCGCCCTTGGTCGCCAGCGACCTGACGCAACGGCGCTCGTCCACGGTGCCGAGCGCTGGAGCTTCGGCCGACTGGATGAGCGGTCCGATCTTTGGGCCCGGTGGCTGGTGGCCAACGGTGTTGCGCCGGATGATCTTGTGGCGTTTTGCCGCCCCAACGGACCCGAATTTTTTGCGCTGACCTTCGGTATCTACAAAGCGGGTGCGACCCCGGCGCCGATTTCTCACAAACTTCCCCATTTTGAGCGGGATGCCATCCTGTCGGTGATGAAGCCCGGGCTCTACGTCGCGGAGACTGTTGTCCCGGAGGAAACTTCTGCCCCATTGCCGCAGAGCGTCGCCCGATCTTGGAAGGCGTGTACCAGCGGCGGCAGTACCGGCACGCCGAAGGTCATCGTGGACGGACGTGCAGCGGGTTTTGACGCGGCGACGGATTTCATCGGCATCCCTAAAGCACAGCCGATTATCGTGCCGGGACCGCTCTATCATAATGCACCGTTCAGCGCGGCGGTGTTTGGCCTCTCCAAGGGCTGCTGCATTGTCACCATGGACAAGTTCAACGCGATTTCCGCCCTGCAGCTGATCGCGCGCGAGAAGGTTGTCTGGGGCCTCATGGTTCCGACGATGATGCACCGGATCATGTCGCTTCCGGTCGTGTCGCGGGACAGCGTTGACCTGTCGAGCTGGAAGATGGTCGTGCACACGGCCTCGCCAATGGCGCGTTGGCTCAAGGAAGCGTGGATCGATTGGCGGGGTGCGGATCACATCTGGGAAGTCTATGGCGCGACCGAAGGCCTTGTCCGGTGCTGGATCGGTGGGCGGGAATGGTTGCAGCGTCCGGGATCGGTCGGGAAGCCGATTGGCGGTGCCAGGCTCCGCGTTCTGGACGAACAAGGACGCGATGTGCCGACGGGCGAGGAGGGCGAAATTTACGCCATGCCAGCGGGTGGGGCAGGTTCGACATATCGCTATATCGGCGCGGAGCGACGATCGACGACAGATGGCTGGGAGTCCGTCGGGGACATCGGGCACGTCGATGAAGAGGGCTACCTCTTCCTGTCGGACCGCCGCAATGACCTGATTATTTCCGGCGGGGTCAATATCTGGCCAGCCGAGATTGAGGCAGCGATCCTGCGACACCCGCAGGTCATGTCTTGCGCGGTCTATGGCATCCCGCATCCCGACCTCGGGCAGACGGTTCACGCCGTGATTGAGACCAAGAAAGATGACCTCTCGGCGGACCATCTGTCGGCTTTTCTGGAGCCATGGCTCAGCCGACAAAAGCATCCGCGAAGCCTGACAATGCAACACGAGCCTGTCCGCGATGACGCAGGCAAGTTCAGAAAAAAACGGAGCCTCAATCCATGACGGTGCACAGTTTCACACAGTTTCGCGTCGAGCCTCAGACGAATGGCATCGTCCATCTGGTTTTTGACTGTGTTGACCGGACGATGAACGTCTTTTCCAATGCCGCGATTCACGAGCTCGCCCAGTTTGCGGCCTGGCTCGGCAGCGCCGACGTCCGCGGCGTCGTGATCCGGTCAGGCAAGGAAAATGCCTTCTGCGCCGGTGCGGATCTCACGGAACTTGGCGTTGCCTATGACATGATCATGGAAGCGGCTCCGCGCGACCGTTTTAATGTCGCATTCGACCATTTCTTCCCCTTGTCCAAGGCGATCCGTGCGTTGGAGACGGCGGGCAAGCCCGTTGCCGCAGCAATTGCGGGGCTTGCGCTCGGCGGCGGCTGCGAGCTGGCGCTTGGTGCGCACTATCGCGTGCTGGTGGACGACCCGAAAGTGGGAATGGGCCTGCCGGAATCGCTGGTCGGGCTGTTGCCCGGCGCTGGCGGGACCCAGCGCCTTCCGCGCTTGGTGGGCGTCGATGCCGCATTGCCAATTTTGCTTGATGGACAAAGGTTGGCTGGAAAGGCGGCGCTGGACGCTGGGCTCGTGCACGAACTCGTGGCGCTGGGAGAAGAGGTCGCACGCGCCGAAGCCTGGGTGCTCTCCGTTGCCGACGCGCGCCAGTCGTGGGACAATGACGGCTGGGTTTCGCCGACCGTTTCTCCCTTTTTGGCAGAACGTCGCCGCGGTGCAGACCCCAAGAACCCGGCTCTCGGGGCGATTCTGGATTGTGTGGAATTTGGACTGCCGCAGTCATTTGAAGGCGCCATTCGCAGCGAAATGGCAATCTTTGCGGCGCTCATCCAGCGCCCTGAGCCGCGCAACATGATCCAGACGTTGTTCTTGGGCAAAACAGATTATGAGCGCGCTGCGCGCAAGGATGCTTTGCCGGAGGTCATCCAGAACATCGTGGCAGCAGCAAAAGCTGTCAGTGGTGACAGGAACGATGCTTCCGTTCTGCGTGCCATCAGCGCAGCGGTAGCGGCGCTTGGCGAAGGCCTGTCGTTCGAGGTCAAGCGTATGGCGGATTATGCCTGCGTCACTCAGGCGGATTTTCCGGCCTTCCTCGGCGGACCCTTTACCTTTGCGGTGCGCGGCTTCGACTGAACGGATGGCACCGGCTCCATGTGAATGTAACGCAGAAGCGACTTCACACGCAGCAGACCGAAGAAGTCGATCATCAGTCGGATGCCTGTCTGGAACAGGACCGCTGCGTCTTCTGCAGTCCACTTTCCTTCGACAGCTTCCAGAAAGCGGCTGGATTCCTGCCGTGCAATTGTATCGGCGGGCTCCTTGTAAAACTCCAGTATCGTCGGCGGGAATCCGTTTTCCTCAGTGTAGCCAGCGGCGCGCATTTCCTGCCAAATCGTCAAGAGGCGGCTGTCGGTAACACTCAGGGCAGGGCCGTTGCGCGTGCGGATGATCTTGATGAGCCCCATCTGCTCAAACACTTCGGCATCCTCGGTCGCCTTGGGCCAGACCATTTGCAGTTTTGAGATGGGGACTTGCCGATCATCTACGCCGACCCTTGTGGCGACCAGCGTTTCGAGATTGGCAAAGGCCGTTGCTTCAACCTGTCGCTCATCTGCTCCACCGTTCAGCACGTTGCCGATCTGCTTGAGCGTCAGGCCGTTGTTCTTCTGAAGATCGCGTACGGCGATGATCGCGCGAATGTGACTTTCGTCATAGTCGGCGACATTGGGTTTGGGTCGGTTGGGTTCGGGTAGCAGCCGGTGACGGAAATAGACGCGGATTGTTTCGCGGTTCACGCCGGTCGCTGCTTCCAGATCGCGCATTTTCATATCCACGCGCTATCCACATTTGCGGAAGTCACGCAACCGCCAAATAGGCCAGCAGCCATAAACACCTTTACTTTTTTGCGTATTCGAGATACGCAATCGCAAAGTTTGAGGAGAGTCTGCATGGATTATCTGCGCTATTATATCCCGATGATCGTCCAACTCGCGGCCTATGCTGGGTTTGCCGCAGGGGGCAATGGCGTATTCGTGGGCATCGCGTCGCTGCCGGTTTTAGGCTTGATCGATTCAATTTTGCCCAACGACATGCGGACCCGAAAAATGAAACCCGGCCTTCTTGCCGATTTGCCTGTGTGGATTTCCACTTTCCTCGCGGTAGGCCTTTACTTCATGGCCGCACGCTGGCTCGCGATGGAACCTGAAGCATCGGGCTGGCAGTTGGCGGGTGCTATTCTGTCTTGCGCTTGGATGAGCGTCGTCCCCCTCGTTCCCGTGTCGCATGAACTCTACCATCAGCGCGGAAAGCTCCGCCGCTTTGTCGGCCAATATTCGCAGGTTTGCTATCTCGATTGCACGCGTGAGATTGCGCATGTCACCGGTCATCATCTTGATGTTGCAACCGTGCTCGACGGCGACACTGCCAAACGCGGGACGTCGCTCTACGCCTTTACACCTCGCGCGGTTGTCCAGAGCACACGCGACGCGTGGCGCATGGAAAGCGACAATCTTGAAAAGCAGGGATATGGTCGGTGGTCGATCCGTCACCGTCTGTGGAAGGCCATTCTTGCGCAGGTCGTGATGCAGGCGATCGTTTATCAGATTGGCGGTTGGCCGTCCGTGGCTCTGGTGCTGGCAGGCATGGTCGGCGCGCGCTTCTGGGTCGAAAGCTTCAATTATTTCCAGCACTATGGCCTGGTTCGGGTCGAAGGCGGTGCCATCAGTCGTCGTCACGTGTGGAACCATCTCAAGCCACTGTCCCGGATCATGGGCTTTGAGATCACCAACCACGCTGATCACCATACAAACAGCTTTGCGCGCTTCCACGAACTGCGCCCGGATCGCCAATGGATCCCGATGCCGAGCGTCTTTGTGTGTTTCTTCTCCGCGCTGATCCCGCCGCTCTGGCACAACATGATCATCAAGCCAGCGTTGAAGCGTTGGGACAATGAGCTGGCCACGCCGGAAGAACGCGCGCTGGCGAGGGAGCAGAACAAGGCGGCTGGTTGGCCGGACTGGTTCGAAGAAAAGGCGAATGCGGGCCAGACCGTCACGGCATAAACCATTGCAACAAGACAAAAAGAAGGGCGGCCCGTTCCAATAGGAGCGAGCCGCCTTTTCCTTAATCCTGTTTCTTTGGTCGGTTTATCCCATCACGTAGATGGATTTGACCCGCTGATATCCGGAAATCGCTTCGGGGCCAAATTCATTGCCAATGCCGCTTGCCTTCACACCGCCAAAGGGCGAGCCAAGTGACGGCATATATCCGTTGACGCCAACGGTGCCGCTGTCGACGCGGCGCGCAACATCTGTCGCATGGGCGGCGTCTGCGCTCCAGACCGACCCGCCCAATCCGAAATGGCTGTCATTGGCGATGCGTACGGCATCCGCTTCGTCGCTATATTTGATGATCGACAGCACCGGACCGAAGATTTCCTCCTGAGCGATCACGGCATCATTGCTGACGTCGGCGAACACCGTAGGTTCGACGAACCAACCGCGATTATGGTTGGCTGGCCGGCCGCCACCCGCAACGAGGCGCGCCTCATCACGGCCTTTCGCGATATAGCCTTCAACGCGATCCCGATGCGCAGCGGACGCCATCGGCCCGACATGGGTTGCAGGGTCCATCGCATCACCTACCGCCAAATGAGAGACCATGTCCGCGACAGCACTGACGATTTCGTCATAGCGCCTGGCAGGTGCCAGAATGCGCGTGGCGTTGTAACAGGCTTGCCCGTTGTTCAGCATTGAAGCCATCGGGACGCCCGGCAAGAAAACGCCAAGATCTACATCGTCGAGAAGGATTGCGGCGGACTTGCCGCCAAGTTCCAGTGTGACGGGGCGGAGGAGTTCACCACACACAGCAGCGATTTTGCGGCCGGCCCCGGTTGATCCCGTAAAGGCGACCTTGTCCACCTTCGGATGCGACACCAAGTAGGCGCCGACATCACGATCCGCAGCCACAATATTGAGAACGCCAGCGGGGACCCCAGCTTCCATCGCCGCCTCTGCGACGATGTAGCTGTCGAGGACCGTACCCGGCGATGGCTTCATAACGATCGTGCACCCGGCAAGCATGGCGGGGGCAATCTTTGAAAAGGCAAGCGTGACCGGGAAGTTCCAAGGAACGATCGCTGCAACGACGCCGATCGGGCTGCGTTCGACCAAGGTTTCCTTGCCCATCTGGGACGGGCGAACGTCTGGCTGGTCAAGCGTGCCGGCTAGGCTGGCATAATATTGAAGCAGCCCGGCTGGAAACTGTGCTTCCAGCATATTGGAGAGGGATACGGGCATCCCGTTCTGCATCGACACGGCTTCCGCCAATTGCGGGCCGCGCTTTGCAAGCGCCTCCATGAAGCGCAACATCACCGCCGCACGTTCGGATGCCGGGGCTGTTGCCCATCCTGAGTTATCAGACGCATTGCGCGCTGCGCTGACCGCTGCGTCAATGTCGGCCTCGACACCCTCCGGCACCGTGGCGATCGTTTCGCCGGTGGAGGCGTTGACGATGTTGAACGTGCGTGAGCTGGCCGGGGTGGTCCAGCCATTGTTGATAAAAAAGGCCTTTAGATCCAATGTCATATCTCTCTCCTTTTGTGGGACTGTCTATGATTTTGCAGTGCTGGTGTTCGTGAATTTGTCGTAGAAGATCGCGTCCAGTGGTACGCCGAGGCGGCCGAGTTCTCCGATCGCGGCATCAATCATGCCCGGCGGGCCGCACAGATAGGCTTGCGCATCCGGGCCCAAACGATCGAGCGCCGCCGCGATGTGTTCCGACACCAACCCGGACCGCACGCCATCCTCCGGCGTTTCCGAAAGCACCGGCCAATAGTCGAAGCCAGCAGTCCAAGCCGAACGAATGGCGGAAATCTCGCTGTCGCAATAAAGATCACGACCGCCGCGTCCGCCATAGAGAAGCACGGCGTCGCGACGCACGCGACGCTTTGCGGCATCCTGCAAAAGGCTGATCAATGGCGCGAGACCGCTTCCGCCTGCAATGCAGAGAATTGGGCTTTTGCCCTCGCGCAGCCAGAACTGGCCATGCGGACCGTCCAGTTCGAAAGAGAGTTGGCTTGCGGCACCGGTGAACAGCAAGTCTGTGAAGGCCCCGCCCGGCACATGCCGGATGAAGGTCGTGACACGGGTGCTTCCACCCGGCTCAGGTGCTTTTGCAAAGGAATAGGACCGGTGATCCGGGCCACCGTTCCATCGCACATTCACATATTGGCCAGCCTTGAATGCGAGCGGCGTTTCGGTTTCCCATTCGACCCGGAGGATATCGTGCGTCAGCGGAGTGGTGGACAGCAGGCGGGCCTTTGTCGTGACGTGCTCCATGGCGGACGCCGACAAATCGACTTCCAGCTCCAGATCGGAACGCGGCAGCGCCTGACAAGCGAGAATATACCCCGCCTCAAGCTCCTCGCGGCTCAACGTGTACCCAAAGGGGGTGATCGCTTCTACCTTGCCCGACAAAAGGCGCGTGCGACAGGCGCCGCAGGTGCCCACAGTGCAATCGTGAGGATAGGCGAGGCCCGTTTTCAGCGCGCTTTCGAGAATCGTCTCCCCGTCCTGAACCTCGAACTTTTCTGCCGACGGTGTGACGACGACTGAGCGAGCTTCCTTCGCGCCAAACAAGGATTTGAGCCAATTCACGCGTTCACCTCTACATTCCGCATATCAAGTAGTAAATGTGTTGACATGATTCCCGCTTAGACTATTTTACGTATCGTCGTCACGCAAAATTGATTCAAGTGCGGACCGATAGGAGAGGGAGGATGAGCATGCGCTCGAAACTGTTTACAAGCAGTCTTATTTTGGCTTTCGCGACAACATCGTCCGGTGCGCTCGCGCAGTCTCAGGCCGCCGAACAAGATGTCGGCCTTGAAGAAATCATTGTCACTGCCACAAAGCGAAATGAAAATTTGCAGGATGTTCCGGTGGCGGTGTCAGCCATCTCGGCTGCAGCGTTGGCAAATCAGGGTGTTTTCGAAACCTCTGATCTCAGTCACTCCATGCCGAACCTTCAGGTGTCTTCTCCTTATGGTGAGCAGCAGCCGAATTTCTCGGTTCGTGGGGTGGGCGTTGGCACAGAATTCAACGCAAACGCAGCCTCTCCGGTCGGCGTTTATGTCGACGAAGTTTATCAGGCGTTTCGTGCCAGCCATGGCCAGCAACTTTACGATCTTGAGCAGATCGAAGTCGTCCGTGGACCGCAGGGCACGCTCTATGGCCGCAACACGACGGGAGGCGCCATCAACTTCATTACCCGTAAGCCCGCTCTTGAAGGGGCCAACGGCACGTTGACTGCGGGCTATGGCAGTTTCAACCGCGTAAACTTTGCAGGCGCGCTTGAATTTACGCCCGTTGCCGACAAGCTCGGCGTTCGCGTCGCAGGCACTTTCGTGGATTCCGATCCATATGTTAAGAATCGCCTTGCAGCGGGTAACAATACCTTTGCCGCATTTGGTCTGTCTGGCCTCAACCAGAATACGGGCATCCAGCCCGGTGGCACTAAGACCTACGGCATTCGTGGCTCGATCCGGTTCAAGCCTTCAGAAGGCGTTGACTTGATGTTGAAGGGCTATGCGGCCAAGTCCAAGGGCGGAACGGAAACGCCCTTGCCGACCGGCCAGTCGAAAGCCAACGACAATCTCAACTATCTGAGCAACAACTTCCTGCTTGGGCCTCTTTTCCAGGCACTCAACCCTGCGGGACTTCTGCCAGCGGGATACAGCCAGAGCGGACGTGGGCTGAAGCTGAATGAAATTGAGGCTGACTCGGTCGGGCGCGCCGTCACGCGCGCAGAAGGCGTGGTCTTTACTGCGAAGGTGGATCTCGCAGACCAAGTCAAGCTGGTGTCTGTGACCGGATACGATTCCGGTCTCTATTCGCAGTTGAACACCGACTGCGATGCCACGCCGTTGCGCGCCTGCTCGATTGGTTACAACTCGACGTTCAATGCCTTCAATCAGGACTTGCGCATCGATTATGCAGGTGATCGTTTCAAGGTTATCGTAGGTGCGTTCTTCGGAAAAGATAGCATCACAGCCAAGAATCGCCCTGACTTCTTCAACTTCCTGAGAGATATCAACGCAGCGGTCGGAAGCGCTCCGGGCTATTTCAATCCGGGCGGAAATTTTGGTGCGCTCATGCCGTCGGGCTCTCTGCCCACCGGAATTACTGCGACCCAGAACTTCAACCAGAAGCGCACATCGAAGGCCTTTTATGGTGAAGCGAGCTATGAACTCACCGATACGCTCAAGCTGACGGGTGGCCTGCGCTACACGACAGACAAAAACGCGTTTCATGACGGCCTGACGACCTATTTTGATGACAGAGGTGTTGCGCGTCTTATCACGGTTTCAAATTATACCGGCGGCCTGCTTGGTGGGGCTTATCTCCTCGCTGATCTGACCGACATGGCCGGCAATGTTGTGTTGCCGGCGTCCGTCGCGACGCCGGGGGCACGCCCAACAGGCCTGGAACGGCGCGGCAAATCCAGCCGCGTTTCCGGTCGCGCCATCCTTGACTGGAAGCCAAGCGATGACGTGATGCTATATGCAAGCTACAGCCGCGGCTACCGTGCAGGCACCTTTAACGGGCTTGCCTATGGCAGCTCCAATCAGGTGTATTTCGTGAAGCCTGAAGGCGTGAATGCGTACGAGGTCGGCTTCAAGACCCGCTTCGCTGACAACCGTGTGCAGATCAATGGTGCCCTTTTCTATTATGACTATAAGGGGCAGCAGGGCCAGGTGGTGGATGCTACGGCAACGGCAAACCTGATTTCATTGGACGGCACCATGAAGGGCGTGGAGCTGGATATCCAGTTCCAGGCAACCGACACATTGAAGCTTAGCGCTTCGATGGGGCTGCTTGATACCCAATATGCAGATGGTGAATGCCCGGCAAATCCTGCGTTGATCCCGAACTTCCCGGCCCAGCTGGGAAGTTGCGTCGTGTCGTCCGGCGGACCTGTCAGCGTTGCTGGCAATCCTTTCCCTTACGCGGCTAAATCCTCGTTCAATGCGGGCTTTGACTGGCGCGCGTTCGAAACAGGATCGGGCAAGTTCAACGTCCACGGCGATGCAGCCTATACCGGCCAGTACTATTTTGACTCGTTCAAGGATTATAGTCGCGGTCCGCTTCCCGCTGTCGCTTCGGGCAAGTTCGGTGAAGGTGAAGGCAAATACTGGGTCCTGAACGGGCGGATCAGCTATGATACCGACAGGTTCTCCGTAGCCGTATGGGGCAAGAACCTGGCCAATAAAACCTACTATCCCTACGGCATCTCGATCGAAAACCTGTTCGGAAACGGCTACCGTGTTCGTGCGCAACCACGCACTTACGGTATCGAAGCGACCGTTAAGTTCTGATCGGTCTGATTTGACAAGGACGTCGCAGAGCCCCGGTCGGACAAGAACGGCCGCCGGGGCTTTGTTTTGAAAGAGGACAGGGGATATGCAGAACAACGTCGATACGCGCTATTGGCGCTTCTGCGCCTGGATGGGGCCGGTGTTCGTCGCCGTCTTTTATTATTGCTGGGGCGTGCTGGGTCATAACTTCCCGCCCTTCGCTCCGGACGTGCCAGCCGCAGAAGTCGCCGGATATTTCCGTGACAACCGCAACGATGTACGCCTTGGCATGGTCATCGCGATGACGGCGGCCCCGTGTTACGGAGTTTGGGGCTATGCCATCGCCAAACTGGCGGAAAGCGCGATTGGCGGCAACAATCCGAGCAGCAACATCATCATCCAGCTGGCGCGTGTCGGTGCCGCCTGGACGACGATTACCGTGCTTGTGCCGACCAGCTTCTGGCTGACCGCCGCATTTCGGCCGGACGCCCTTCCTGACTGGATGATCCAGATGCTTTACGACATGGCGTGGCTGTTGATTGACCTTGCCTACGCCGTGACATCGGTTCAGCTCTTCGCGCTCGGCGTCGCTTTCCTGGCGGACAAGCGGGCAGTGCCGCTCATCCCTAAGTGGCTTGCCTGGTATGGCATATGGGTGGGCTTCATGTTCATCGCCGAATGCCTGATGCCGTACTTCTTCAACGGTGCATTTGCCCGCAACGGTATTCTCAACTTCTGGATCGAGTTCTTAATCTGGATGGTCTGGGTGCCTGTTCTGACACTCATGGGATTGAAAGCCATCACCCGGATTGAGCAGGAACATGCCGCAGCATAATCGCGTGGACGCCGGGCAAGTTGATCGTCTGCCCGGCGACTCCGGTGTCTGGACCTTCATCATTGCGGACATGGGCGCGTTCGCCATGTTCTTCATTGTGTTTACGGCGGGGCGGATGGCGTCGCCGGAGCTGTTCGAAGCTTCGCGGACGCACCTCGATCCCAATCTGGGTCTCCTCAATACGCTCATTCTGCTGACCAGCAGCCTGTTCATGGTGCGCGCTGTCGAAGCGGGCCGAGCCGGGAACCGCGCGGCGACGCTGCACAATTTGTTGCTGACCATCCTGATCGGGCTCGGCTTCGCGGTGACCAAGATTGTCGAATACAAAGCCAAAGGCGCGGCGGGTATCGGCCTGACGACCAACGAATTCTACTCTTATTATTTCGCCTTCACCGGCATTCATTTTTTGCATTTCGTCATTGGCATCGGCGCTCTCTTGGTGATGGCTGTGAAGACGCGGCGGGACGCGCTCGATGCCAGGTTCGTGACATGGATCGAAAGCGTCGGTTGTTACTGGCACATGGTCGATCTTCTTTGGATCATGCTGTTTCCGATGCTTTATCTGTTGCGAGCGGCGTGATGCATTTTCGAGAAACCTATATCTGGGCGGTCCTTGTCGCGGCCACGCTGCTCAGCTGGTTCCTAAAAGGCGATGCCGTATCCGCGAAGGTCGGGGCGACTGCCGTCATCCTGATCGCCGCGTTCAAGATCAATCTGGTCGTGTCACATTTCATGGAATTGAAATGGCAGCCACGCCCTTTCCGCATCGTTGTGTCCATCTGGCTGACAACGTGCTCTGCAATAATAATCGGCGGCTATTTGGTCGCCTGAGAAGGAGAGAGAGATGTTTGACAACGCCGTGCTCGCAGAGCCAGAAATGGCAATAGACCCGATCCACGATGGCCGCCATGTGTTGCCCAATGTGGCGCATGGGCGGGAGTCGATCCCCTACATCGTCGTTCTGCCCGAACACAAAATCGCCTTCTTCACCTACACATGGGTGTCTGCCGCCGGAGAGGCCGGTGCGGCGCTCGCTGTGTTTGGTCCCGGCGTTGGAGACACGCCGATCCAGCAGCGGCTGACGGATCGGCCAGTGCCGGCCGACATGGGCTTCGACAATTGGCAGATTGAAGGCTTCAGCATGAAGCAGGATCTGCAGTTCGGCAAAGCGCATTTGCGCTGGGAAACCCCCGAGGCGACCGTTGAATTCGACTATGACTCCTTCCACCCGCCTTATGCCTACGGCAATGATCCGCGCGGCTGTCCGTCCTATTGCGCCGTCGACCGGATCGAACAGGCGGGCAGCGTGAAAGGCACGCTTCGGCTGGGGGACAAGACAATCGAGTTCGAGGGCACCGGCCATCGGGATCATAGTTGGGGCACACGCGATTGGATTCCCTTCCAGCAATATGAATGGTTTGTCGGACAATCCGGCACGGATACGTCAGTTCATTTCTGGCGCTTCAACGCGCTGGGCAAGGAGCATGTGCGCGGGTATGTGTTCAAGGACGGGCTGATGGCACGGGTCGACTCTGTCAAGGTCGATGTCACCTATGACGATCAATTCTGGCAGACCAGTTATGTGGCCGACATTGTCGATTCCGTCGGGCGTGCGACCCGTGTCGAGACCGAAGTCTTCGGGACTTATTGTCTCGTCCCGCATCCGGAGCTGAGCCTCAACGAAAGCGGCGGCACCTCGATGATTGATGGTAGACCCGGCGTTGGCTGGATGGAGTGTGCCTGGCCGACCAGCTACCTTGCGCACATCCGCGCGAACGGCCCTTATTGAGGATTGGCGTGATGCTGAATGATATGGAATCTGTTCACCGCGAAATTCTGAAGCGACGAAAGGCCGGGCGCAGCCTGCCGCCTTACCGGGCTGCTCTTATTCCCGAAGTGACTGACATTTTGGCTCATTACTTCAAGGTTCAGCGGCCGGGCGCCAGCGTTTCTGGCGTGCGGCGTGTGGGTGGGGGCGCGTCGAAGGAACAGTTTTTCTTCACACTTTCGGAGGCGGGCAAGGATGAGCCTTTTCTTCTCCGCATGGACCCGCGCTCAGCCATCACCGAGACAGACCGGGAGCGGGAATTTGTCCTGATTGATGCGATGCAGAGCATTGTGCCCGTGCCCGAACCTGTCTGGGTCGACAATGACGCCGCATATTTCCCGCAACCCGCTGCGATCATGCGGGTGGTGAAGGGTGTCACCAAACCGAGCGATGCCGGGATCAAGGTCTCCGGCCTCGGGACATGGCTAGGGCCAGACTTGCGTGCCAAGTTGCGAGATCAGTTCATCGACTATCTCGTCAAGATCCATGCCTATGACTGGAGGGCGAAGCCGCTCCCCGGCTATGAAGTGCCCGACGCAGATCCGAAACAGGCTGCACGCTGGTCCTACAACTACTGGCTGGAGATGTGGGGGATTGACGAAGGGACCGATCGCCCTGTCATGTCGCTCGCGACACAGTGGTTGGTCGACAACATGCCAGACACCACGGAACTTACGTTGACGCACGGTGATTATCGCACGGGCAATTATTTGTTCGAGGAACGCACAGGTCAGATTACCGCCTTACTCGATTGGGAGCTGGCACGGATCGGCGATTTCCACGAGGATCTGGGTTGGGTGCTGATGCAGGTCTTCGGTACCGTCGACACCGATGGCACCCGTCGCGCGAGCGACCTGTTCGAGCGCGAGGAGTTCATCACCGAGTACGAAAAGCGCTCGGGACGTAAAGTGAACCGCAAAACGCTCCATTACTACGACGTTATGAGTAGCTGGAAATGCAACATCATTGTTGCGGCTAACGGGCTGGCAGCGGCGCGGTCGCAGCACAATCATCAGGACGTGTTGCTGACATTTCTCGGCGCGACATCGCCCATGTTTGCTGACGACCTTGTCCGCCTGCTCAGCATGGGAGACGCGCAATGACGCCGACTGTTGACGAACGACTGGCAAGCGTGGTCCGCTCGCTTACCGAAGTGATATTGCCGCACCTCCCGCCCGAAGCCTCGCTTGCGCAAGAGCAAGTGCAACTGGCGATTGGCCACTTGCAGATCTTGCGCGCCCAGCTTGACGCCGTCCCAGCGTTCGAGCGTGAGGAGCTGGACGATGCCAAAACGGTTGGTGCTGCCCTGGCGCATGAGATTGCCGGCGGCGCTGTAACGGGCGCAGCTCTCTCTGCCTTGGCAGCCAGCATTGCGGGGGCAGACGGCGCGGATGTGCGCGGCCAGACGACGGCGATAAACAAGGCCGTGGATGCGTTGGTCAAGGCGGTATCCGTTGACGGCACAAATGAGGCAAAAGCGATGCTTTCACGCATCATATTGGAGCATGAGAAGGTACGCGTCCTCAAGGATCGCAAGTGGTTCCTGCCCTTTGGCTTTGATACAATTTTGGATCCGGCAGAATGATCCGCCCTGAAGACTTCGATTTTCACTTTAAGGAGGATTCCCCATATAACTGGGCGGAAACACTGGCACTGCCTTTTGTGGTGCCAGAGGCGAATATCAACGCTGTGGTGTATCTTGTCATCCGCCCGAAACTGGGCGTGTGTATGGCGGACATCACGCTGATGGACCGCATTTCCGATCTTTGGGAAGAACAGCTCTACGTGGACAACATGCAGCATCTGCCTTGCCCCGAAACGCTCACGAAATTCGCGTTGCCCAACGGACTTTCCTTTGAAGTGATCGAACCGCTCAAGCTTTACAAGATGCGTTACGAGGGAATCGATGACACCTCTTTTGACCTGACTTACCGGGCGCTTCATGTTCCTTTCGACATCAACGATCCGGATATGGATCCGACGGCCGCTGGTCGCAACGGCCCGGCTTGGGACAGCAGCTGGTCCGGCCATTATGAGCAGACGTACCACATTTCGGGCGAACTCGTGGCGCGCGGGACCCGGCACAAGGTTGACTGTGTCGAGACGGGAGACCGCAGCTGGGGGCCGCGTCCGGAAAGGGACAATGGTGCGGTCATCTGGTGGCATGCCAGCTTTGGCGAAGCGCTGACTATTCACCTCTTCACGGGCCATGATATTGCCAAGACCGAGGAAATGGGACCGCACGTCAGCGGCTACGTTCTCGAAGACGGGCAGGTGTACGGCATTACGACATCATCCGGCCGCCAGGAGTATCGCGGGGCGATGCCGATGGGTGGCTATCTGCAAGTCTCCGATGTTCGCGGCAAGACCTTTGACCTGCACTACAGCACCGTCAATGGTTGCTATTGGGCGCCATGCCCGTCCAACACTTATCTTCAATCATCGATGCGCGTTTTCTGTGGCGAACTGCAAGGCAATGGCGTCCAGCAACTGGGCCTCAGTCGTGCGTATCTTGGCCGCAATCGCGACGCCATCCGTACCCGTTATTGATCACTTGGGAGAGACATCGTGAAAGCAACTGCAGCCCTGATCCGTGAAGTCGGCGGAAAATTCACTCTGGAAGACGTTGAAATCGCCGAACCCCGTTGCAACGAGGTGCGCGTCCGTATTGTCGGCGTCGGCATGTGCCATACCGATCTTGTTGCCCGCGATGGCTTTCCGGTGCCGATGCCGATTGTCTTGGGCCATGAAGGGTCTGGCGTGGTCGAGGCCTTGGGCCCGGATGTGCAGGGACTTGCCGTGGGCGACCATGTCGTTCTCAGCTTCAACAGCTGCGGCGCGTGCCCGACATGTCACGAAGACGCGCCAGCCTATTGTCACAACTTCATGGGCCTTAACTTTGCAGGCGTTCGTCTGGACGACGGGTCATCGCCTCTCAGCCAGGGTGATGCCGTGGTGCATGGCAACTTCTTTGGCCAGTCATCCTTTGCGACGGTTGCCATTGCCAACGCCCGCAACACGGTGAAGGTGGACAAGAGCTTGCCGCTCGAAATCCTAGGGCCGCTCGGCTGCGGAATCCAGACCGGAGCAGGGGGCGTCGTCCTCTCGCTTGGCCTAAAGGCTGGGCAGTCTCTCGCCATCTTCGGTGGTGGCGCGGTCGGCCTTTCGGGTCTGCTGGCTGCCAAGGCCATTGGCGCCGGGACCGTTATCGTCGTCGAGCCGAATATGGAACGTGGCAAGCTCGCAAAAGAATTGGGTGCAACCCATGTGATCAACCCGCGCGAAACAGAAGATGTCCTTGCGGCAATCAAGGAGTTGACCGGCACCGGGGTTAATTGTGCATTCGACACCACCGGCATTCCCGCTGTCATCGGCACAGCGTTCGAAGCGCTTGGACCACACGGAGTACTCGGCATGGTTGCTGTGCCGCCGCCTGAAGCGATGATGCCTGCCAGCCTGATGTCAGGCCTGGTTCGCGGCGTGACAGTCAAGTTTATTACAGAAGGTGACGCCGATCCCCAAGCATTTATTCCACAGATGCTCGAATGGTATCAGGCTGGAAAGTTCCCGTTTGACCGATTGGTCAAAACCTTTGCATTTGACCACATCAATGAGGCAGCTCACGCGTCTGAAAGCGGTGAAGCGATAAAGCCGGTTCTTTTGATCTAAGTCCAAGTTTGCTGTTCGATAATGTCGGCGCGGATGCATTGCCGTTACCTTTTTGATGGGTCAAGCGTAGCTTGAAACAGGCAATGAGATTTTAGTGGCGGCTGCTTAGGCAGTTGGTGAAAAGATAGGGCTCGTAAGTCAGAAGGACCCAATCAGATCGCTTGTATGCGCTCTGACAACCATTGGGTAACAGCCTCAACCCTTGCAACCTTTTTCAAATCCTGATGAATGACAAGCCAAACGCTGCGAGTGATTAGGATGTCGGGACAAAGTTGTTCAAGCCTTGGATCTTGGTTCGCAATGAACAGCGGCAAGACGCAGAAGCGCTAACTCGCCAACGCCTGATCCAGCACGCTCGTGATGGAGTCAGCCGCGATCATTGCAGGGCTTGCCGCAAGGTGCGCGTAGCGGGCCGTCGTCTGAACTTGGGTGTGCCCTAGAAGCTTGCCGATGATCGGAAGCGAGTGACCAGCCGCAACTGCGGTCGACGCGAAAGTGTGCCGTAGATCGTGGATGCGCACTTCCTGTAGTCCAGCCCTGGCCCTAACCCGCTGCCAGAAGGGCTGCAGGTCTGTCAGGCGAGCGCAGGGAAGGGATCCTGTAATGACCCAGGGGTTGCCAACAATGACCGGGGCCTTCTCCAGAAGCTCGATAGCCGGCTTGCCCAGATAGACGGTTTTCGCTCCTGTCTTGGAATCCGGGAGGTTTAGGACCGCGGCGTCGAGGTCCACATATTCCCATTTAAGGGTCATGATCTCGTTCAAGCGGCAGCCAGTATAAAGCAACAGTCGAATGGCAAGGATGGCAGATGGCATTTCTTTGCCTTCCGCTTCGATCTCGCGAAGGGTGCCGCCGAGGTGCTTGATCTCGGCCATCGTCAGAAAACGCTCGCGGGATCTTTCAGGGTATTTGGGTATGAGGCGGGTAGGGTTGGTGCCATCCGCTCGCAAGCCCCAAAGTTCTGCAACGTTAAACATCTTCGAAATGATCGCGAGGCAACGATTGGCTTGATACGGCCGAGAACGCATGTCGTGATGAAAGCGAGCAATGTCGGCCCGCGTAATGTTTTTGACGGTCATCCGACCAATTTTGGGAAGAATGATCTTCTTGAGCGCTCGCCTATATTCTCGCGCCGTCATTGGCTTCAATCTTACAGAGATGTGCTGCTCATCAAACCGCTGGGCTAACTCTTTGACCAAAAGCGCGTTTCGATTTTCGTCACGGTCTTCGGCTGGGTCCTTACCACCTCGGACTTCTGCCAATATGGACAGCGCCCGGTTGCGGGCCTGCTCTGGAGACAGAATGCTGCTGGGCCCCAGAGAGAGGCGCCTCGACCGCCTGCCAGCGCGATATTGAACGATGTACTGACGCCGCCCGGATGGAAGTACGCGAAGGCCTAAGCCGGGTATCTCCGCGTCCCAGACGTAAAACTCCTTATCCCTTGGTGCTACTGATTCGACGACACGTTTCGTCAACCTGGGCATTTTGAGACCATCCCGTAATCAATTCCAGCTTATGGATGTCCCTTCGATGCAACGTGCAGAGAGGTGCGGCTTCATCCATCCACTGGAGGCTGATTGACTGGGTGCGATTGGCGTGCCGCTTAGTCAACTAATCTATTGAAAATAAAGGGTAAATCGTATTTAGGGGTAATGTTTCGTAAGCTAGGCGTCTGCTTATCCAGCGTTTGCTCAGCATCGAAGCGGCTCGCAAGCGAGTCGGTTCGCTTCAGGCCTGACTGCTCCCAGAAATTCTGTCAGCACTGTGGAAGCAAGAGGGATAAAGTTGGCGCATATTTTGTCGAAAACATGCGAACGCCAAAACCGCCATAATCTCTCGAATATGGCGGTTTTGTGCGGGTTTGACGAAGCGTGGCGAGCTGCTTCAAAGTCCGCTGAATACGGCTTTTAATCAGTAGGTCGCTGGTTCGAATCCAGCACGGCTCACCACCCCCCTCATCTTCCCGTTGCTGCTAGAGCAGTCCCATGGCTTGGCCCAGCCGTGCCGAAGGGATAAGAAGGCGGCGGATGATCCTGTCTTGCTTGCTGATGTTTTCAACCGCGCGGGGCTTGGTCATCGGAAATGGTGCTGCATCTGGCCTGTCCGCAGCAAGACTAGCTGCCAGCAGCTTGCCCATCAGCGGCGCCATGAGATTGCCCCAAGCGTTGAAGAACATGAGGCCGTATAGGCCGGGCTGCACTTCGAACACACCGGGGAATTCTTCATCGCGCAACGCCACCCGACCGGTCCAACAGGTTTCCAGTTCAATGCCGATCTCGCGCATTGCCGGCCAGACGCGGGTGAGCCAGTCCCGCTGCTTCTGGAAATGCCAGTTCGCATCCTCTGTAGACAAGGCCATGGCCCCAGTGCGAGCTTCCAACCGCGCGAGCAAGGTCGGCGCCGCCCATTTCTTCGGCGCGAAGCAGGCCTTGCTGTTCCATCCGTGCTGTCCCTGCGCGGAAGGTTGCGATGCTGTCACGGTCGGGGCCGGCGTTGAGATAGCCCGATTGAACGGCGTCGCAGTCAATGCTGTGGCGCGCGGCAAGGTCGAAGGGCAGTCGATGGTGTTGGCGGAAAGCGTCGAGAAAGGCGCGGCCTTTATCGGGAAAGCGTTCAAACACCTTGGGATCGCGCAGCGTGGGCAGGACATGGCCCGCATTGCGGCCTGATGCGCCCCAACCAGGCTAACGTGCCTCGATGAGGACCACCGATTGCCCCGCTTCTGCGAGGTGGAGCGCGAGCGATGCCCCGGCTAGCCCGCTCCCCACCACGAGAAACGCCGTGTCCACATCTTCCAAAAGTGGGGGGTAGGGTTGCTTCGTGCCTTCGGGCAGGGTCCAGCCGCTTTTCTCGATCGGCACGGCGCCCAGATCAAATTGGTCATGCTCTGGCAATCGCCCAAAATCCGCGGGCAAGGTGACGCTCTGCCCATCCTGCCACCAGGACCGGACGCCAAGGCCAGCGGCGAGCGCTGCTGTTCCAGCTAAAAGCGCGCGTCGCGTTGTCGTCATGCCATCCTTCCGTCGCGCCCAATCGGTTCAGTTTCTTAAAAGACAGCCGCACAGATTGCACAAGTCGCCCAAAGCACAGGGCGTATTGCAAAGCGCACATGCTGTTCATATAGCTCTAAACCATTGTGTTAGAAAGATAAGCCAATGGATGAAACTGATCAGTCGCTATTGAACTATGCCGTGGACGTTGTGACCGCGCATGTCGCTAATAATCCCATCGCACCCGGAGACGTCCCTGCCTTTTTGCGCGAAGTTTATTCGACGCTGCAAGAACTCTCGGGGCAGAAGGAAGCCGAAGCGCCGCGGGGCGAGCCGGCTGTGCCGATCAAAGCGTCGATCAAGCGTGATTACATCATCTGCCTCGAAGACGGCAAAAAGCTCCGCATGCTCAAGCGCTATCTCAAGACGCAATACGGCATGACGCCAGATCAATATCGCGCCAAATGGGGCCTGCCCGCTGATTATCCGATGAACGCGCCCGCGCTCGCGGAACAGCGCAGCACGGCAGCGAAGACGATCGGTTTGGGCCGAAAGGCAAAGAGCAAGCGCTGATTGCGCCTAAATGTGCGCGAAAACGCTGCATTTCTGAAAATGCTGGCTTTGCAGGCGCGGCAGGGATGATTAGGGAGCGCTCATCGCGATCTTTTTTCAACCTGCCGATGCCGAGGCCATGATGACCCATCAATTTGACAAGTCCAAACTTCCCAGCCGCCATGTTTCGGTAGGCCCGGAACGTGCGCCGCATCGCAGCTATTATTATGCAATGGGGCTGACCGAAGAGCAGATCGCTCGACCCTTTGTTGGCGTTGTTTCGGCGGGCAATGATTCTGCGCCCTGCAATACCGCGCTCGACCATCAGGCTGATGTTGCCCGTCGTGGTGTCGATGAGGCCGGTGGCCTGTCGCGCCGGTTCAATACCATCACCGTGACAGACGGGATCGCGATGGGCCATCAGGGGATGAAATCCTCGCTGGTCAGCCGCGAAGTGATTGCTGATTCGGTTGAATTGTCGGTACGCGGCCATTGCTATGACGCGCTGGTTGGCTTTGCGGGCTGCGACAAGTCGCTGCCCGGCATGATGATGGCGATGCTGCGCCTCAACGTGCCGTCGATCTTCGTTTATGGCGGCTCCATCCTGCCGGGCCGTTATCAGGATCGCGATGTGACGGTTGTCGATGTGTTTGAAGTCGTCGGCAAATATGCGGCCGGCGCCTGCCCCTTGTCTGAAGTTCATGCGCTCGAAAAGGCGGCCTGTCCGGGCCATGGCGCGTGCGGCGGGCAATATACGGCGAACACCATGGCCTGTGTGGCGGAGGCCATTGGCCTGTCGCTCCCCAATTCCAACATGGCGCCCGCGCCCTACACAACGCGCGACCAGATCGCCCATGCAGCAGGTGTGCAGGTGATGGAATTGCTCGCCCGCAACCTGCGTCCGCGCGACATTTGCACGCGCGAGGCCTTTGTGAACGCGGCGCGGGTGGTTGCGGCCACCGGCGGCTCCACCAATAGCGCGCTGCATCTGCCCGCCATGGCGCATGAAGCGGGGATTGAGTTTGACCTGTTCGACGTCGCCGACATCTTCAAGTCGACGCCCTACATGGCGGACCTCAAGCCGGGCGGGAATTATGTTGCCAAGGATATGTACGAAGCGGGCGGCGTCTATATGCTGATGAAGTCGCTGCTGTCGGAAGGCTTGCTTCATGGCGAGTGCCTAACGGTCACCGGCAAGACGCTGGGCGAAAATATCGACGAGATCACCTGGAACCCCGATCAGAAGGTGATTTACCCGGCGACCAAGCCGCTGTCGCCAACGGGCGGCGTGGTGGGCCTGCGCGGCTCGCTGGCACCCAATGGCGCGATCGTGAAGGTCGCCGGGATGGCGCGGCTTCAGTTCAAGGGCCCGGCGATTGTCTTTGATTGCGAGGAAGACGCGTTTGCCGCGGTCGAAAAACGCGAGATCCAGGACGGTCAGGTTGTTGTGATCCGCTATGAAGGGCCTAAAGGCGGCCCCGGCATGCGTGAAATGCTGTCGACCACGGCCGCGCTTTACGGTCTTGGCATGGGCGAGAAGGTCGCGCTCATCACCGATGGCCGCTTCTCGGGTGCGACGCGCGGCTTCTGCATCGGCCATGTCGGGCCGGAAGCAGCCGAATGCGGCCCGATCGCGCTGGTTGAAAATGGCGACATGATCGAGATTGATGCCGAAAAGGGCACGATCGATCTGCTGGTTGATGCCGCGGTTCTCGAAGAGCGCAAAAAGGCGTGGACGCCGCGCGTGTCCGATTATGGGTCAGGCGCTTTGTGGCGCTATGCACAGAATGTCGGCCCGGCTTATAAGGGCGCGGTCACGCACCCGGGAGCCGCTGCCGAACGCCATGTCTACGCGGATATCTAACGCTTTTTTGCTGGTCTTGTTACTCGCTGGGTGCGGCATGGCCTCTGAAGAGGCGCCCGCGCCCGCGGGCCTTCGGATTGCCTGCGCTGTCAACGGGGCGCCCCTCGCGCGCGACTGCAGTCTAGAGGCGCGCCCTTCGCCCGAGGGAAAGATCCTTTTGATCCGCCATGCGGATGGAGGCTTTCGGCGCTTTCTGGTGGTGACGGACGGGCGCGGCGTTATCGCCGCTGATGGCGCATCGCCTGCGCGCGTGCAGCAAATTGCGTCAAAGCAGATCGAGGTTGTGGTGGAGGAGGACCGCTATCAGCTTCCCATCATCCCGATGGCACAGGGGCCTGCCGCCTAAGCTCTTTCCTGTTTAGCCCTTTATCGCGTAGAGCGAGCGCATGCTGCCTTCCCTTTCCGGTCCTGTGCTGACCGCCGCCCAAATGCGCGCGGCTGAAGAAGCTGTCATGGCGGCAGGCATCAGTGTTGATCGCTTGATGGCCCGCGCCGGGCAGGCGCTTGCCGATGCGGTTTGGCGCTTTGGCAGCGGGCAGCCCGTGCTCATCTTGTGCGGACCGGGTAATAATGGCGGCGACGGCTATGTCGCAGCTCGGCTGTTGCAGCAAAAGGGGCTGGCTGTGCGGGTGGCAGCGCTCGCCCCGCCAGCCACCGACGTCGCCCGGCGCGCGGCGGCAAGCTGGGATGGGCCTGTCGAGGCGCTTGAGGGCACCTGCCCGGCACCCGTCCTGCTCGACTGTCTTTTTGGCACGGGTCTCTCTCGCCCTCTGGATTCGGGGGTTGAAGCAATCGTGCAACGGCTTGCGGCTGAGGCGCGATTTGTGATTGCGGCGGACGTGCCAAGCGGTGTCGGGACGGATGATGGAGCACATCTGGGGGCGGTTCCGGCGCAGATGACGCTCGCGCTTGGCGCGCTCAAGCCCGCGCATCTGCTCCAGCCTGCAGCCCGCTTCTGCGGCCATGTCCGGGTGGCGGATATCGGGATCGCGGCGGAAAGCGATGTCGCGGTTGTGCTCCGCCCCAAATTGCCGACGCCGGGTCCGGACGACCATAAATATCGCCGTGGGCTTGTAACCGTTCTGGCAGGCGCGATGCCGGGCGCAGCGCGGCTGGCGGCATCTGCAGCCGCCCGCAGCGGTGCGGGCTATGTTGTTTTGGCAGGTGATGAGGAGGGCGCCGGCATTCCGCTCGCTATCGTGCATCGTCCGCTAGAAACGGCGCTCGCAGATTCCCGGCAGGGCGCTCTGGTCGTTGGGCCGGGTCTGGGGCGCGATGCCGCTGCTCGCGCGCAGTTGGACGCGGCGCTGGCGTTGCCTGTGCCGCTGTTGCTCGATGCCGATGCGCTTCACCTTGTTACGCCGGCAAAGATCAAGGCTCGGGCAGCACCGACGATCTTGACCCCGCATCTTGGCGAGTTCACGGCCCTGTTCGGGGTGCTGCCGGGCAGCAAGATTGATCAGGCCCGGACAGCTGCCACAATGACGGACGCCATTGTCGTCTTCAAAGGTGCCGACACCGTTATCGCGGCCCCCGATGGCCGCGCGGCCATAGCGGTGGGTGCGGTCGCGTGGCTGGCAAGTGCGGGGACAGGCGATGTCCTCGCTGGGGTGATCGGTGCGTTGCTCGCGGGCAGAATGGAGCCCTTTGCCGCCGCGCGCGCGGGCGTCTGGCTCCACAACCGTGCCGCCCAGATCGCTGGGCCGGGGCTGATTGCGGATGATTTGCTGCTGGCGCTTGCCCAGGCACGGGGAGAGGCCCAATGAAGAGCGAAGAGATACGTCGCCTCGCCGCGCGGGGCGATGGGGTGACGGCGAGTGGGCGTTATGTTGCCTTTGCTGCACCGGGCGATCAGGTGACGGAAGATGGGCGCATCACGCCCGGGCCGCACCATATCGCGCCCGCCTGTCGGCACTTTCCAGACTGTGGAGGCTGCCAGTTGCAGCATGTCGACGACGCCGCGCTTGGCCCGTTCCTCATCGACCGGATCGAAAGCGCGCTGGCCGCTCAAGGCGTGACAGGGGCCGTTATCCGCCCGCCGCATCTTTCCCCCGCGCAGAGTCGGCGGCGGGTGTCCCTGCGCGCGGAGCGGCGCGGCAA
>VFQT010000226.1_pt1 | contig 91248 bp, 79 predicted proteins | sample 3512381 | NCBI WGS metagenome assembly VFQT01 (sample SAMN10412376, study PRJNA504923) | tailings metagenome | isolation source: Relicate 2 Philex TSF3 active mining site | place: Philippines: Tuba, Benguet | collected 2017-08-29
AGGAGATCCTCCAGCGCTACAAGGACCTCCAGGACATCATCGCCATCCTCGGCATCGACGAGCTCTCCGAGGAGGACAAGATCCTCGTCGGCCGCGCGCGTCGCATCCAGCGGTTCCTGTCTCAGAACATGTTCGTCGCCGAGGCCTTCACGGGTCAGCCCGGCTCGTTCGTGCCCGTCGAGGAGACCATCGCCTCCTTCAAGGCGCTGTGCGAGGGCACGTACGACCATCTCCCGGAGCAGGCCTTCTTCATGGCAGGCGGCATCGAGGACGTCGAGCGCAACGCCGCCGAGCTGGCGAAGGGCTAGTCATCCATGGCTGACGACAAGATGCTGAGCGTCGCGGTGGTCTCCGCCGAGCGGGCCATCTGGTCCGGCGAGGCGAAGTCCATCGTGGCCAAGACGCCCGAGGGCGACATCGGCATCCTCGCCAATCACGAGCCGGTCCTGGCGCTCCTCGTCGACAGCTCGGCACTGAAGATCGTCCAGGCCGACGGATCGACCATGATGGTCGCTGTGCACGGAGGCTTCTTCTCGGTCGCCGGCAACGAGGTGAACGTGATCGCCGAGGTCGCCGAGATGTCCGACGACATCGACGTCGATCGGGCGAAGGCCGCCCTGGCGCGTCTCCAGGCCGAGGGTGATGGGGATGAGGACTCCCCGGCTGCCCTCAAGCGGGCCGAGACCCGCATCCAGGTCGCTGGCATCGCGAAGACCGTCACTTCACGCTGATCGCACACGACGGCCGCCCGCTCCCTCACGGAGCGAGCGGCCGTCGTGCGTTCTCAGTGGTTGAGGCCCGGCTGCCAGAGGACGTCGCCGCCGGCACCGACATTGGCGATGCGAGCCAGGATGAACAGCAGGTCGCTCAGCCGGTTCAGGTACGTGGCCGTGAGCGGGTTCATGCCGCCGTGGTAGGTGTCCAGCGCCGCCCATGTTGAGCGCTCCGCGCGACGGACGACCGTGCGCGAGACGTGCAGGTGGGCAGCCGCCGGAGTCCCGCCCGGAAGGACGAACGAGCGGAGCGGCTCGAGCAGCTCGTTGTAGTGGTCGCAGGCCGCCTCGAGCCGAGTGACGTAGTCGTCCGTGACGCGAAGCGGTGGGTGGGCCGGCTCATCGACCACAGGGGTGCAGAGGTCGGCACCCACGTCGAAGAGGTCGTTCTGGATCGAGACCAGCAGTGCACGCACCTCGGCATCGAATTCCGCTGTGGCCAGGGCGAGGCCGATGGTGCAGTTCGCCTCGTCGACATCTGCGTAGGCCTTCAGGCGGGGGTCGTTCTTGCCGGTGCGGCTCATGTCGCCGAGGGAGGTCGTGCCGTCGTCGCCTGTGCGGGTGTAGATGCGCGTGAGATTGACCATGGCGCGACCCTACGCGACCCGGGCGTCCCCGGCGCGATGGACGCAGCCACGTACGATGCCGCCGTGGAGGTGCTGCGGGTCACAGGAGGGCGACGCCTCGACGGTGAGGTGCGCGTGGCGGGAGCCAAGAACTCCGTCCTCAAGCTCATGGCGGCGACCCTGCTGGCACCGGGGGTGTCGACGATCCGCAACGTTCCCGACATCCTCGACGTCGAGATCATGGCCGAGCTGCTGCGGCGGCTCGGATGCTCGGTGGAGCACGATCGAGAGGGCGCTACGGTCGTGGTCGACGTCCCCGTTGAGCTGGAGCATCGCGCCGACTACGACCTCGTGCGTCGGATGCGGGCCTCCATCTGCGTCATGGGTCCGCTCGTGGCGCGGATGGGTGCGGCTGATGTCGCGGTGCCCGGTGGCGACAACATCGGATCGCGCGGGCTCGACATGCACGTGGCCGGGCTTCGTCGCATGGGCGCGGAGGTCACGAGTGAGCACGGCTACCTCCTGGCCAGTTCCGCCGGCCGCCTGAAGGGTGCCCAGACGTGGCTCGACTTCCCGAGTGTGGGGGCGACGGAGACGGTGCTCATGGCGGCAGTCCTGGCCGAGGGCGAGTCCGTCATCGACAACGCCGCACGTGAACCCGAGATCGTCGATATCTGCCACATGCTGCTGGCGATGGGAGCCCGAATCGACGGCGTCGGCACGTCGACGCTTCGGATCGAGGGTGTCGACGCGCTGCGCCCGGTGGACCATGCAACCGTGCCCGACCGGATCGTCGCCGGAACCTGGGCTGTCGCTGCGGTGATGACGCAGGGGGATGTCACCATCCGAGGGGCGCGAGCAGATCACCTGGCGATGGCGCTGGAGAAGCTCATGACCTCGGGCGCCGTGGTACGCGAGTCGACTGACGGGTTCCGCGTGACCATGGACCGGCGGCCCGCGGCCGTCGACATCGTGACCCTGCCCTACCCCGGGTTCCCGACGGACCTTCAGCCGCAGTTCATCGCGCTCAACTCGATCGCCGAGGGTGCGTCCCTCGTGACGGAGAACCTGTTCGAGGCCAGGTTCCGGTTCGTGCAGGAGCTCGCCCGGCTGGGCGCTGACGTCCGGACCGACGGGCACCATGCACTCGTCCGCGGCCGCCTCGCGCTCTCAGGGGCACCGGTGGAGGCTACGGACATCCGAGCGGGAGCCGGACTCGTGCTGGCCGGGCTCGTGGCCGAGGGCCGGACGTCCGTCTACGGCGTCGGTCACATCGATCGCGGCTACGCGGGCTTCGTCCCTGACCTCCGGCGACTGGGCGCCGAGGTCGAGCGTCTCGACGTCAGCGACGTCTAGCGAGCGCCGCTCGCGCGCGGTCCTCGTCCCGGGGCCACACCATCACCCGGGGTCCGTCGCTGGTGGTCGCCAGGTTGGCCCGGATGCCGTTGTCCTCCAGATGCCGCCGCATGACCTCGCCCTCCACGTACGACCCGGGCGAGGCGACGGGGACGAGCAGCCCGTACTCGGAGTCGGGGCCGGCCTTCGCAGGTGCGGCGACCACGGAGGTGCCGCGACCGAAGGCCCAGCGCAGGATCACGACGAAGACGACGATCAGGACGCAGGCGACCAGCGGCCCGAAGGCGTAGGAGAACGATCCCCAGGACGGCACGAGCCCATGGTGGGACCTGTGGCCTCGTCGCGCCAGTCGGTACGCTCCCGGATGTGCGGATCCTCGTGGCGCGGTGCACCGTCGACTACGCCGGCCGACTCACGGCCCACCTCCCGGAGGCTCCCCGGGTCATCATGGTCAAGGCCGACGGATCCGTCCTGGTGCACTCCGATGGCGGTTCGTACAAGCCCCTGAACTGGATGAGCCCACCGTGCTCGATTCGAGTGACCCACCCCGAGGACGAGGGACTCGAGCAGGTCTGGGCGGTGGAGAACAAGGCCGGTGAGCAGCTCGTCATCACGATCCACGAGATCCTGCACGACCACGACCACGAGCTCGGAGTCGATCCCGGGCTGGTCAAGGACGGGGTCGAGGCCCATCTCCAGCGACTCCTCGCCGAGCAGCTCGATGCCCTCGGCCCGGGGTGGCGCCTGGTACGACGGGAGTACCCCACCGCCATCGGCCCGGTCGATCTGATGTGCCGGGACGCCGATGGGCGAGCGGTGGCGGTGGAGATCAAGCGGCGGGGTGAGATCGACGGGGTCGAGCAGCTGACCCGGTACCTCGAGCTGCTCAACCGCGACCCACTGCTGAGTCCGGTCCGGGGGGTCTTCGCCGCCCAGGAGATCAAGCCGCAGGCCCGGGTCCTGGCCCAGGACAGGGGGATCGAGTGTGTCGTCGTCGACTACGACGCCCTGCGGGGCGTCGATCGCCCGGAGTCGCGACTGTTCTGAGGCGTGCTCGAGCCGGGGGATAGGGTCGGCGTGGTAGCCGAGGAGAGCGGCTCCCTCCGCGCCGGCGTATCAGCCGACGGCATCGCATGAAGGGGTGGTCATGTCCATCGCGAAGGTAGGCGTCATCGGCCTCGGCACCATGGGCGCGGGCATCGCCGAGGTCATTGCGCGCAACGGCTACCACGTCGTGGCGATCGAGACGAGCACCGCGGCCCTGGAGCACGGACGTTCCATGATCGACAACTCCACCCAGCGGGCCGTCAAGCGCGGCAAGCTGACCGAGGCCGAGCGTGCGGCACTCATCGGGCGCATCACGTTCACCACGGACTACCCCGCCCTGAGTGATGCCGATCTGGTGATCGAGGCCGTGAGCGAGAGCCTGGAGCTGAAGAAGCTGATCTTCGCCCAGGTCGACTCCATCGCCCCGCCCCATGCGATCCTCGCCAGCAACACCTCCTCCCTCTCGGTCACCGACATCGCCGTGGCGACACGACGTCCCGCCAACGTCGTCGGCATCCACTTCTTCAACCCGGCGCCGGTCCAGTCCTTCGTGGAGATCGTCCGCACGGTCGTCACCTCGCAGGAGGTCATCGACGCGGCCGCTGCATTCGCGCGGTCGCTGGGCAAGCAGCCGGTGGTCATCGGCGACAGGGCGGGCTTCATCGCCAACGCGCTCCTGTTCGGCTACCTCAACCACGCGGTCTCCATGTACGAGTCGAAGTACGCCACCCGTGAGGACATCGACGACGCGATGCGCCTGGGCTGCGGGCTCCCCATGGGGCCCCTGATGCTGCTCGACCTGATCGGGCTCGACACCGCCTACGAGATCCTCGACACGATGTACAAGCAGGGGCGTGATCGTCTCCATGCTCCGTCGCCGATCCTCAAGCAGCTGGTCACCGCGGGCCTGAGGGGCCGAAAGTCCGGGCAGGGCTTCTACCGCTACGAGGCCCCCGGTTCGCCGGTGGTGGTCGACGGGGTGGATCCCTCAGCCTCATCACCGGTGGCCACCCGTGAGGTCGCCTCGGTGGGGGTGGTGGGCTCCGGAACCATGGCCAGCGGCATCGCTGAGGTCTTCGCGCGGGCCGGGATCGACGTGGTGCTCGTGGCACGCAGTGCCGACAAGGCGGCGCTGGCGATGTCGCGCATCGAGGGGTCGCTGGACCGTGCGGTGGCGAAGGAGCGCATGACCTCGGAGCAGCGTGACGAGGCGCTCTCCCGCCTGCGCACGACCTCCTCTCTCCGCGAGCTCTCCTACGTCGACCTCGTGGTCGAGGCGGTCGTCGAGGACCTCGACGTCAAGCGCGCCCTTTTCGTCGAGCTCGACCGCACCTGCAAGCCGGGTGCGATCCTGGCCACGACGACTTCCAGCCTGCCGGTCATCGACCTTGCCATGGCAACTGGGCGCCCCGGTGATGTCGTGGGGCTGCACTTCTTCAACCCTGCAGCCGTGATGCAGCTTGTCGAGGTGGTCCGTACGGTGGCGACGAGCCAGGAGGTAGCCGACACCGCGGTCGCCGTCTGCCGGGCCGTCGGCAAGCATCCGGTCACGTGCGGTGACCGGGCCGGTTTCATCGTCAACGCCCTGCTCTTCCCGTACCTCAACGACGCCGTGCGCATGCTCGAGGCGAACTACGCGAATGCCGATGACATCGACCTGGCGATGAAGAAGGGCTGCGGCTACCCGATGGGCCCGTTCGAGCTCCTCGACGTTGTCGGCCTGGATGTCTCTCTGGCCATCCAGCGCACGCTGTACCTGGAGTTCCGCGAGCCGGGGTTCGCGCCCGCCCCTCGTCTGGAGCACCTGGTCACGGCCGGCTACCTGGGGCGCAAGACCGGACGCGGATTCCGGGATCACTCGGGCTGATGGGCCGCAAGCATCGCCGGCGCGACGACGGCTCCCGGCCACTCGGGCCGACGGCCGCGAGCCGCACCGTCGAGTCGCATCCGGACGGCGACTGGGTGGTTCAGCGCACGACGGGATCGGCGGCCACGAAGCCCTATCGGTGCCCCGGGTGCGATCAGGAGATTCGACCGGCGACGCCTCACATCGTGGCGTATCCGGCGGAGGACCCCAAGGGCCTGGAGCACCGACGTCATTGGCACAGCCCATGCTGGGCCGCGCGTGATCGTCGCGGCCCGACGGTGCGCTGATGGCTGAGCGCATCGTCGCCAACTCCGTGCTGCCGGCACGGCGGGAGCCCGTTCGGCTGGTCACCGATGACGGACTCACGCTCGTCGGCGAAATCGCCCTCCCCATCGCCGCTCCGCCTGCGGCCACCATCGTCACGGTCCATCCCCTGCCGACTCACGGGGGAATGATGGACAGCCATGTGCTGCGCAAGATGGCGTGGCGCCTGCCTGCCCTGGCGGGCATCGCGGTGCTGAGATTCAACACACGCGGCACGACGAGCGCTGCCGGCACCAGTGAGGGGCACTTCGACCAGGCTGTGGGCGAGACCCGCGATCTGCGGGCCGCGATCGAGGAGGTCGTTCGTCGCGGCTGGCCCGACCCCTGGCTCGTCGGGTGGTCCTTCGGCACCGACGTCATCCTCCGCGGGGGGAACATCGACCCCGTTCCGGGCGCGATCCTGCTGTCACCTCCGTTGCGCTACACCACGCAGGCGGACCTCCAGTCGTGGGCGGTGTCGGGGCGCCCCCTCGTCTGTCTCGTGCCGGAGCATGACGACTACCTGCGGCCGGATGAGGCGCGCGAGCGCTTCGCGGTCGTGCCGCAGGCCCAGGTGCGCGGTGTCGACGACGCCAAGCACCTGTGGGTGGGGGAGGCGCAGGTCTCGCGGGTGCTCGATGAGATCGTCGAGGTGGTGCGTCCCGGGTCTGCTCCGCTGCCCCGGGAGTGGGATGGCCCGATGGAGCGGTGGAGCGACCTGTGATGAACGTGCGCGATGAGGGTGATGGGTCCGTCCTGCTCCTGCTGCATGCCTTTCCCTGCGACGGGTCCCTGTGGGACCACGTCGCGGGTGCCTGCCGTGATGCCGGCTGGCGCACGGTGGTGCCCGACCTTCCCGGCTTCGGCGCGTCGCCGACGCTCGATGCCGAGCCAGGCCTCGACGTCGTCGCGGACGAGCTGGTGGGCCTGCTGGATCGACTGGGCGTGGAGTCGTGCGTCGTCGCGGGAGTGTCCCTGGGGGGCTACGTGGCGATGAACCTCGTGCGCCGTCATCCAAAGGCGGTGCGCGCCCTGATCCTGTGCGACACCAAGGCGACGGAGGACTCAGACCATGCGCAGCAGAACCGCGAGCGCCTGGCCGCGCTGTGCGAGGAGTCGCCGGCCGAGACGGGCCGGATCCTCGAGCAGGCTGTGCTGCCCGGCCTGCTCGGCGACACCACGCGCAGCGGGCGTCCCGAGGTGGTCGAGCGCACCCGCCGCTACCTCCAGGCGGCACAGGCGCCGACGGTCGCCTGGTACCAGCGGGCCATGGCCCGGCGGCCCGACTCCCGGGAGGCGCTCGCCGCCTGGACAGGACCGGGACTCGTGCTCTGGGGGGAGGAGGACACCCTGAGCCCGGCGGACGAGCAGTACCTGATGCTCGACGTCCTGGGCGATGCCCGGGGCGTCGCACTCCCGGAGGCCGGCCACCTGGCCGTCGTCGAGACCCCGGAGGCCGCCTCCGGGGCGATCGTGGGCTTCCTCGAGACCCTGCGCTGAGGTCAGGGCTTGTTCGGCTTCGCGGCGGCCGCCTTCACGACCTCGGACCTGATCAGCTTCGCGTAGGCGCGCGCACCCTTGGCCGTGAGGTGGATGCCGTCCGAGGTGAAGTACTCGGGGTGGTCCTTCGACGCGGCATACCAGTCGACGAGCACGGCGTTGGGGTAGTCGGGCACGACGGCCCGGATCACCTTGTTGTTGGGCGCCCGCCAGGTACGGGGCATGTTCGTCGTCAGGACGATCACGCGCGGTGTTGCCGAGAGGATGTCGAGCATCTCGCGCAGCATGGCCTCGGGCATCACGCCGTTCGTCCCCGCATGGAGGACGACGATCGGCGCCAGCTTGTCGCGGTTGACGTATCGCTTGAGCTTGCCGATGAAGGCCCCGGGGAATCGGGAGACGGCGGCATCGACCCGGGTGCCGGGAATGACCTCCTTGAGGGTCTCGCGGGCGCCGAGCATGACTGAGTCCCCGATGGCACTCACGCGTCCGTTGGCCTGCGCGGCGCCGGAGTCGGCCGTGCCTGCGCTGGCGTCAGTGTCGCCGGGCCGTGCGGTCGGAGTCACCGGCTCCGGATCCTCAAGGGTGACCTCCGTCGGCCCTCCGTCGGCGATGCCGATCGCCTCCGCCACATCGGTCGGCAGGGACTCGGCGGTATTGGCGGCGGGCGCCGTCGCCAGGGAGATCCCGATCGTGACGATGACGGCCAGGAAGGCCGCGATGATGGCCGAGCCCTGCGCCGTGAGCCTTCGTCGAGCCTCGCCTGACGCGGTGCGCCAGCGCAGCACCCAGCGGTCGATGGCTCCCCGCCGGATGGGCATCTCCACGAACCGGTAGCTGAGCTCGGCGATGCCGACGGTCAGGCCGAGGCGGAGGGCCAGCAGGGGAACGCCGTCGATCGGCACGTCGAGGCCGGGTCGGGTCAGCATGAAGATGGGCCAGTGCCACAGGTACAGCCCGTAGGACCGCTGGCCGAGGTATCGCCAGGGCTGCGTGCCCATCCAGCGACCCAGGGGAGATGCGGGGTGTGTGGCCATGGCGATGAGGAGGGCGACGACGAGGGCCAGTGCGAGGAATCCTCCGCGCTGGTAGAGCCAGGGGGTGAACTCGCCCACGAACACGAAGAACCACACGACCGTCAGGAGTGCAGCGATGCCGGTTGCCGTGATGACCACGCGCGCGACCGTGGGGATGTCCGCCCGCAGGCGACCCGGGCGCCAGGCGGTGGCGAGTGCCGCGCCGACCAGCAGCCCCATGGCGTGCGCGTCGGTGCCGAAGTAGGCACGGCTGGGGTCGGCGTACTCGGGAAAGCCGTTGCTCACGGAGAGGTAGATCATCCAGGCAGTCGACGCGAGCCCGAGCAGGATGGCGAGTATTCGTACACCGCGTCGGCCCGCCGCTCGCATCGCCACGAACGCCAGGACGGGCCACAGCAGGTAGAACTGCTCCTCCACGGCGAGCGACCACAGGTGCTTCAGGAGCGGCGGGCGTCCGATGAACTCGAAGTAGGAGGCGTCGTTGATGACGTACCACCAGTTGTTGACGTAGAAGACCGACGCGATGAGGTCGGCACGCAGGGAGGCAGCTGCGTCACGGAAGAACAGGGCCACCACGGCAGCGACGACGACCAGCATCAGCACCAGGGCGGGCAGCAGGCGTCGGGCTCGTCCGAGGTAGAAGCGGCCGAAGCGGATGCCTCCGGAACGCTCGTACTCCTCCAGCAGGAGCGAGGTGATCAGGAATCCGCTCAGCACGAAGAAGACGTCGACGCCTAGGAAGCCGCCACTGAGCCACGTGAGTTCGGCGTGGTAGAGGAGCACGCCGAGCACGGCAAGGGCCCGGATGCCGTCGAGCCCGGGCAGGTAGCCCATCTCGCCCTTGGAGCGGCCGCGGTCGAGCAGCCATGGAACCTTGCCGCTGGTCGGCGTCAGGCTCGTGGGCACCTGTCCATGCTAGGTGCTCGAACTGTTGTGGCCGCGCTCCGCTCAGGTGTTGCGGAAGCGGTTGATCGCAGTCTCGTGGCGGGCCCGCATCTCGGGATCGGTGACCCCCAGGCCCTCGGTCGGGGCGAGGGTGAGGACGCCGACCTTGCCCTGGTGGGCGTTGCGGTGCACCTCGTAGGCGGCCTGTCCGGCCTGGTCGAGGGGGAAGGACTTGGAGACTGTGGGGTGGATCATGCCCTTGGCGATGAGCCGGTTGGCCTCGTAGGCCTCGCGGTAGTTCGCGAAGTGCGAGCCGACGATCCGCTTGAGGTTCATCCACAGGTACCGGTTGTCGTACTCGTGCATGAATCCGCTGGTGGAGGCGCAGGTGACGATGGTGCCGCCCTTGCGGGTCACGTAGACGGAGGCTCCGAACGTCTCGCGCCCCGGGTGCTCGAAGACGATGTCGACATCGTCGCCCCCGGTGAGCTCGCGGATCCGCTTGCCCAGGCGCTGCCACTCCTTGGGGTCCTGGGTGCGCTCGTCCTTCCAGAACTTGTAGCCCTCTGCGCTGCGGTCGATGACGAGTTCCGCTCCCATCGCCCGGGCGAGGTCGGCCTTCTCCGGACTCGAGACGACGCAGACCGGGATCGCCCCGCCGTTGACGGCGTACTGGGTCGCGTACGAGCCGAGACCGCCCGAGGCGCCCCAGATCAGCACGACGTCGCCCTGCTTCATGCCGGCGCCGTTGCGCGAGACCAGCTGACGGTACGCGGTGGAGTTGACCAGGCCGGGGGACGCGGCCTCCTCCCAGGTCAGGTGCGCGGGCTTGGGCAGCAGCTGGTTCGACTTCACCACCGCGAGCTCGGCCAGGCCGCCGAAGTTGGTCTCGAAGCCCCAGATGCGCTGCTCCGGATCCATCATGGTGTCGTTGTGCCCCATCGGGGACTCGAGCTCCACGCTCAGGCAGTGCGCGACGACCTTGTCGCCGGGCTGCCAGGCGTTGACGCCAGGCCCCACGCGCAGCACCACGCCGGCGGCATCGGAGCCGATGACGTGGTACGGCAGGTCATGGCGCTTGGCATCCGGGTGCGACCGGCCGTACTTCTGAAGGAACCCGAAGGTCGACACCGGCTCGAAGATCGAGGTCCACACGGTGTTGTAGTTGATGCTCGAGGCCATGACGGCGATCAGGGCCTCGCCTGGTGCCAGCTCCGGGGTCGGCACGTCATCCAGGTGCAGGCTCCGCCGTGGATCCTTGTCGTACGACTCCATGCCCGCGAACATGTCCTGCTCGTCCTTGTGCACGGTCACCGCCCGGTAGCTGTCCGGAATGGGGATGCTGGCGAAGTCCCCTGCCGCGGCGTCCGCGAGGACCGCCTCCCGAATGCGCTCCATGACGGGCCTCCGATCGACTCACGGCGCGGCGCGGTGCCACGCGGGTCGCCGCGAGACTGCCGCGCTGGCCGGCCCGTCGACGCCGGAGCCATCGTTGCACGGGAACCTCGGGGGCTCGACCGGACGTGACGATGGCCACACCGGCCCCGCCCCCGCAACCCCCGCCACTCGGCGGGGGTTGGGCTAGTGGCGGGCGTCGGAGGCGGCCTGGACGAGCTCGATGAGCACGCCGCCGCAGTCCTTGGGGTGGCAGAAGTTGACCAGGCTCCCGGCCGTGCCGTGCTTGGGTGCGTCGTACAGCACCCGGACGCCCGCCGCGCGCAGGGCCTCGGCCGTCGCCTGGACGTCGTCGACCGCGTAGGCGATCTGCTGGATGCCCGGACCGGACCGGTCGAGGAACTTCGCGATGGTGGAGTCGGGGGTCAGGGGAGCCAGCAGCTGGATGCACGAGCCGGAGTCACCGACGGCCATCATGGCCTCGCGCACGCCCTGCTCCTCGTTCACCTCCTCATGGACCAAGGTGAGGCCGAAGGCACGGGAGTAGAAGTCGATCGCCGCGTCGAGATCGGTCACAGCGATCCCCACGTGGTCGATACGGGTCAGCAGGGAATCCATGGGTCTATGTTGTCATCACGAGTGACGACCGGGAGTGGTGCATGTCCATCGCAGGAGTGGCAGTGGTCACACCGGGGGGCCGCAGGTGAGCCCCGACCTCGACGTCCTGATCGAGGGGGCCCGCGATGGGCGCCCCCGTGATGTTGCCCGCCTGATCTCGCTCGTCGAGGACGACGCACCGCAGGCCCCGGCGCTGCTGCGTGAGTGCGCGGCGCGACCGGGCCATGCGCGCGTCGTCGGGATCACGGGACCGCCCGGTGCGGGCAAGTCCACGACTACGACGGTGCTGGTCGCGAGCCTTCGCGGGCTCGGGCGGCGGGTGGCCGTGCTGGCTGTCGACCCGTCCTCGCCCTATTCCGGGGGAGCGCTGCTCGGCGACCGCATCCGCATGCAGGAGCTGGCGACGGATCCCGGCGTCTTCATCCGATCGATGGCCGCCCGCGGGCATCTCGGTGGCCTGGCCGCGACGACGTCGCAGGTCATCCGTGTGCTCAATGCTGTCGGGTTCGACGACGTGCTCATCGAGACGGTGGGTGTCGGACAGTCGGAGGTCGAGATCGCCGGGGTGTCGGACACCACGGTCGTCCTGCTCGCACCCGGCATGGGCGATGGTGTTCAGGCCGTCAAGGCGGGGATCCTGGAGGTGGCCGACGTCCTTGTCGTCAACAAGGCCGATCGCGAGGGCGCGGACCAGACCGTTCGCGACCTGCGCGCCATGCTGGCCCTGGCCCCCCGCAGCACCGCAGTGTGGATGCCGCCGGTGATTCCCACGGTGGCCATCGAGGCGCATGGCATCGACGACCTCCTCGCTGCCATCGACGCCCACGGCGCCTGGCTGGCGCAGACCGGTGAAGGCGTCCGTCGGCTGCACCGTCGCATGCGCGACGAGCTCGCTGCGACAGCCCTGTCCCTGGCCCGTGGCCGCATGTCATCGACCACGCTGGACCGGCTCGCGGAGCAGGTGCTCTCAGGTGACCTCGACCCACAGGAGGCAGCAGCCCGCCTCCTGGATGAGGTCTGACCGGGCGTCGTCAGCGGCGCTGCCAGGCTCCCGGCTCGGCCAGGAGCGAGGTGATGTCGTCCGGTAGGACGCCGTTGGCGACATCGGCGAGCGTGACGCCCTCCAGCACGTGGCGCATCGCGGCCCGCACGGCGACCCAGACCTCGCGCAGGTGTTCGGAAGCACCCGAGTAGTCCAGATCCTCCGGACGCTGGCCGCGCACGGCGGCCAGGGGCCCGTCGAGGGCGCGCACCACATCCGCAATCGTGATGGACGACGGATCGCGATCCAGCCGGTAGCCCCCCTCGGCACCGCGCTGGCTGGCCACGATCCCGGCCTGACGCAGCTGGCGCAGGATGCCCTCGAGGAACTTCATCGGAATGCCCTGGGAGGACGCGATCACCTCACCCTTGACCAGGCGATGCGGATCCGTGGCGTGGGACTGCGTGAGGAACATGAGCGCACGCATCCCGTAGTCGGCCTTGGCGGAGACGTGCACCGGCCCATTCTGGGGCCTGGAGCCCCGGGAGGCAGGCCGACCCGCCACGTCGGCACGTCGGGATGGGTGCGCCACAATGGCGGCATGGCCGCATCGATCAATGCGCGGGGCGCTGTCGACCTCGGCGCGCTCGCCGCGAACAGGACCAACCAGCAGAAGGCTGCCGCCGCCCTGGCCTCGGCACCACCCGGAGTGGTCGTCGACGTCACGGTGGAGACCTTCCAGGAGCTCGTGATCGACCAGTCGATGACCGTCCCGGTCGTGCTCGACCTGTGGGCGGAGTGGTGTGGTCCGTGCAAGCAGCTCTCGCCGATCCTCGAGAAGCTCGCTGCGGAGGGTGCCGGCAGCTGGGTGCTGGCCAAGGTCGACGTCGATGCCGAGCAGCAGATCGCTGCGGCGTTTCAGGTGCAGTCGATCCCCTCGGTGTTCGCCGTCATCAAGGGTCAGCCCATACCGCTGTTCCAGGGAGTACTGCCGGAGGGCCAGATACGGCAGTTCCTCGACGAGCTGCTGAGGGTCGCCGCCGAGCAGGGTGTGGCCGGAACGATCGCCGAGGGTGACACGGCCGCGGCGCCGGACGAGGCGCCTCCGGGTGATCCCCGGTTCGAGGCTGCCTACACCGCCATCGAGCAGGGGGACTGGGGAGCGGCTCGCGCCGCCTATGACTCCGTCCTCGTCGCCACCCCCGGCGACCCCGATGCCCTCGCCGGTCGCGCGATCGTGGACCTCTACCAGCGCGCGGAGAGCCGTGAGGGCACGTCATTGGATGAGCCGCTCGCGCTGGCCGACGATGCGGCACTGCGCGGTGCATGGGAGGAGGCCTTCGCCCTGGCCATCTCAGCGGTGCGTGATGCCGTGGGAGACGAGCGCGAGGCCGCCCGGGCGCGGGTCCTGGAGTACTTCCTGATCGCCGGCGATGATCCGGCGGTGCCCCGGGCACGCACGGCTCTCGCGAGCGCCCTGTTCTGATCCCGTCACGACGACCTGGGATTCACATCGATCCGGGAATCGGGTCGACATGGATGCGCGTCAATCAGGGGTCCCACCGCAGGAACACCGTCGACAGCGGGGGCAGGGTCACCGCTGCGGAGGCGGGGCGGCCATGCGAGGCAGTGTCCTCGGCCACGACCGCCCCGAGGTTGCCCGCACCCGAGCCGCCATAGGCGGCCGCATCGGTGTTCAGGATCTCGGTCCAGGTACCGGCATACGGCAGCCCGATGCGGCAGCCCACGCGAGGGACAGGTGACATGTTCGAGAGCACGGCGACACATCCGCCGGAGGTGTCGCGTCGCAACCAGGTGAACGTGTTGGCTGCCGCATCATCGGCTTCGATCCATTCGAACCCCGCGGGCTCGTCATCGCACTCCCACAGCGCAGGAGTCGCGCGGTAGAGCGCGTTGAGGTCCGAGACGACAGCCAGTACGCCGGAGTGCTCCGGGAACTGCAGAAGCCACCAGTCCAGGCTGCGCTCGCTCGCCCACTCGCTCGACTGGGCGAACTCCGAGCCCATGAACAGCAGCTTCTTCCCCGGATGCCCCCACATGTAGCCCAGGTATGCGCGCAGGTTTGCGAGTTCCTGCCAGCGATCGCCGGGCATCCGCGCGACGAGGGAGCCCTTTCCGTGGACGACCTCGTCATGTGAGATCGGCAGGATGAAGTGCTCGCTGTACGCGTAGACCATCGAGAACGTCATCTCGTTGTGGTGGTACTGGCGATGGATCGGCTCGTGGGAGATGTACGACAGTGAGTCGTGCATCCATCCCATGTTCCACTTGTAGGCGAAACCCAGGCCGCCCTCGTAGGTGGGCCTGGTGACCCCGGGCCACGCCGTGGACTCCTCGGCGATGGTCAGGGCGCCGGGGACTCGTCGGTAGACGGTGGCGTTCATCTCCTGCAGGAAGGCCACGGCGTCGAGGTTCTCGCGGCCGCCGAACTCGTTGGGGTACCACTCGCCGTCCTTGCGCGAGTAGTCGAGGTAGAGCATCGAGGCCACGGCATCGACGCGGAGACCGTCGACGTGGAACTCCTCGAGCCAGTACACGGCGTTCGCCACGAGGAAGTTGCGGACTTCCGTGCGGCCGAAGTCGAAGACGTAGGTGCCCCAGTCCGGGTGCTCGCCGCGACGCGGATCCGCGTGCTCGTACAGCGGGGTGCCGTCGAACCTCGCCAGCGCCCACTCGTCCTTGGGGAAGTGCGCGGGCACCCAGTCGACGATGACTCCGATACCGGACTGGTGGAGACGGTCGATCAGGTAGCGAAGGTCGTCGGGGGAGCCGAAGCGCGAGGTCGGAGCGAAGTACGACGTCACCTGGTAGCCCCATGAGGGACCATACGGATGCTCGGCGACCGGGAGGAACTCCACGTGGGTGAACCCGGTGGCGATCACGTACTCGGTTAGCTCGTCGGCCAGTTGCCGGTAGTCCAGGCCCGCGCGCCACGAGCCCAGGTGCACCTCGTAGGTGGACATGGGCCGCCGATGCTGGGGCATGGCTGCACGCTGCTCCAGCCACGCGGAGTCTGACCAGGCGTAGCGCGGGGTGTGCACGATCGAACCTGTCGCAGGGGGCACCTCGGTCGCGAAGGCGAGCGGATCGGCCTTGTCGCGCCATGTGCCGTCGCGGCCCAGGATCGCGAACTTGTAGACCGTTCCGTCACCGATACCGGGGACGAACAGCTCCCAGATCCCGGACGACCCCAGTGAACGCATGGGGTGCCCGGTTCCGTCCCAGTGGTTGAAGTCGCCGATGACGCGCACCCCTTGCGCGTTGGGAGCCCAGACGGCGAAGGAGACGCCGTGCACCGGACCGCGTACGGACTCGTAGGTGCGCGTGTGGGCACCGAGCACCTGCCACAGCTGCTCGTGGCGGCCCTCGCCGATCAGATGCAGGTCCATCTCGCCGAGGGTGGGCAGGTACCGGTACGGATCGTCACCGGGAAGTGTCGCCGAGGGATAGGTGACGTCGAGGCGGTAGTCGGGCACCTGGGATGCGTGGAGGGCCGCGACCCAGACGCCCCGGTGCTCGTGGGCCATGGCCACGACCGAGTCTGCGAGGACGAGGCGCACGGCCTCGGCGCCGGGGCGAAGAACGCGCACGGTGACGACGTCGCCCGCCAGGTGGGGTCCGAGGATGCTGTGGGGGTCGTGGTGCCAGCCGTCGACGAGGCGGTCGAGGTCGAGGACGGAGACCGGCGACGGTGCTCCAGGGGCGGGACTCATCGTTGCTCCCGGCCTCAGGCCCGGCGGGCGTGGACGACGTGCGCGACGTGATCGGCGGGTGAGAGGCGCACGTACGTCCGGGGTGTCCAGGTCCATCGGGTGTCGGTGGCGAGGTCGTGGGCGATGAACCGCTCTCCGAGTCCGAGGCTGTCGGTGTCCCACCAGATCGTCGACTCCTGCACCCGCGAGGGGTCGAGCGTGCAGGCCACGAGCACGATGTCGTCGCCGTCGCACTTGGAGTAGGCGAGGACCTGCGGGTTCTCGCTGTGGTGGAAGCGCAGCGAGCGGAGATCCTGCAGGGCCGGATGGGCCCGCCGCCACTCGTTGAGACTGGTGAGGTAGGGGGCAAGGCTCATGCCCTTGGCTGCCGCGCGATCCCAGTCGCGAGGCCGGTACTGGTACTTCTCCGAGTCGAGGTACTCCTCCGTACCCGGACGAACGGCAACGTGCTCGTACAGCTCGTAGCCGCTGTAGACGCCGTACGTGGGGGACAGCGTTGCGGCGAGCGTTGCGCGGATCGCGAATCCCGCCGGACCGGAGTTCTGCAGGTACTCGGGGAGGATGTCGGGGGTGTTGACGAACAGGTTGGGCCGCATGTAGGCCGACGAGGGCCCGGCCAGTTCGCTGGCGTACGAGCGGATCTCGTCGGCCGTGTTGCGCCAGGTGAAGTACGTGTAGCTCTGCTGGTACCCGACCTGGGCGAGCGCCTTCATCATGGGCGGTCGGGTGAACGCCTCGGCCAGGAAGAGCACATCCGGATCAGTCTGGAAGATGCGTGCGAGGAGGCGGTCCCACACCCACAGCGGCTTGGTGTGCGGGTTGTCGACGCGGAAGATGCGCACACCGTGCGACATCCAGAAGCGCACGATTCGCTCCACCTCGGCGAACAGTCCCTCCGGATCGTTGTCGAAGTTGAGCGGGTAGATGTCCTGGTACTTCTTCGGTGGGTTCTCGGCGTAGGCGATCGAGCCATCGGCGCGGGTCGTGAACCACTCCGGGTGCTCCGTGACCCAGGGGTGGTCGGGAGCGGCCTGGAGCGCGAGGTCGAGGGCGATCTCCAGGCCGAGCTCAGCGGCGCGGGTGACGAAGGCGGTGAAGTCCTCCAGGGCGCCGAGGTCGGGGTGCACGGCGTCATGGCCACCGTCGGCCGAGCCGATCGCCCACGGGGAGCCGGGATCACGCGGGCCGGGCGTGAGGGTGTTGTTCGGTCCCTTGCGGTTGATGACGCCGATCGGATGGATGGGCGGCAGGTACACCACGTCGAAGCCCATGGCGGCGATAGCGGGCAGGCGCTCGGCCGCCGTCGCGAACGTGCCGGACGCGGGCGGGGTGAGGCTGGCCCCCTCGCTGCGGGGGAAGAACTCGTACCACGAGCCGACCAGGGCCCGCCGGCGCTGGACGCGCAGGGGCCACGGGCCGCTGGTGGTCACCCCGTCGCGGATGGGGTGGTCGTGGAGGATCTGGGCGACGCCCGGGTCGGTGGCTGCCGCGAGGCGGACGGGGACGGGCAGCGCGGTCGAGGTGAGGGTGGTCGCCGCAGCCCGGAGCCGCTCCTGCTGCTCGGGGCCGAGTGACGTGTCGGCGGCCGCCTGGATGAGCAGGTGGCTGCCCTCGGTGAACTCGAGCTCGACGTCGACGCCCGCGGGGACCTTGATCGTGGCGCGATGGACCCAGGTGTCCCAGGGACTGCCCCAGGCCTGGAGAGAGAAGTGCCAGTCGCCCACGGCGTCGGGCCGGACAGTCGCCGTCCAGCGGTCGAGTCCGACGCCCTCGGGTGCCATCCGCACGGCGGCGGACAGGGTGCCGTCCGGTCGGTGGAGCAGGAGGGTCATGCCGAGGCTGTCGTGGCCCTCGCGGAAGGCGGTCGCGGTCACCGGCACGGCCTCGCCCACGGCGGCGGCCGCGGGTCGGCGGCCGCTGAGGCTGGTCGGCTCGACCGCGGTGATCGCGAACCGGCCGGCGAGCTCGTCGGGCACGGGGACGGGCCCCGATGCGGGCGGAACAGCGACGGGCCCGGATGCGGGGGGCACGGCGGGGGAGGCGGGCCCCGCCGTGGCGCGCGAACGGGCCATGGCCGAAGCGTAGCCAGCGCCGGCCGAACCCGTGGGACCCCTGTGACGGATGAGCAAATTCTTGCAGATCTGTGCAAGAAACCGTCAGTTACGCGTCCCCGTGCCCCGAAGCCACGGCATGAAAGCGTTAACGTGTGCGCTGTGAGAGCCATCCGACGGTTCACCGTCCGCACCGTCCTGCCCGCCAGCCTGTCCGGTCTGGAGGAGCTTGCCCTGAACCTCCGGTGGTCCTGGCATCCGGCCACCCGGGACCTCTTCGCGGCCATCGATCCGGCCGTCTGGCGCAGCTGCGGTGAGGACCCGGTGCGTCTGCTCGGCGAGGTGTCGGCGGAGCGCCTCGGCGATCTTGCGGCGGACCCTGGATACGTCGACTGGGTGGAGCGCACCCGCGCCGACCTCCACGCCTACCTGCAGTCGCCGAAGTGGTACCAGTCGTGCGGGCCGGACGCCCCGGCCGGCATCGCCTACTTCTCCCCGGAGTACGGCATCACGTCCGCACTGCCGCAGTACTCCGGCGGGCTCGGGATCCTCGCGGGCGACCACCTGAAGACGGCCAGCGACCTCGGCGTCCCGATCATCGCCCTCGGCCTGTTCTATCGCGCGGGCTACTTCCGCCAGACGCTCTCCCGGGACGCATGGCAGCAGGAGCACTACCCGGTGTCGGATCCGGACGGCAGTCCGGTGTCGCTGCTGCGCGAGCCGGACGGCGCACCTGCGAAGGTCACCGTGGGTCTGCCCGGGTCGCGCACGCTGGCCGCTCGCATCTGGGTGGCGCAGGTCGGTCGCGTTCCGCTGCTGATGCTGGACTCCGACGTCGAGGAGAACGCACCGGCAGAACGCGAGGTCACCGATCGGCTGTACGGCGGAGGTGGCGAGCATCGGCTGCAGCAGGAGATGCTGCTGGGCATCGGTGGCATCCGCGCCCTGCGCGCGTACTGCCGCATCACCGGCCGTCCTGCTCCGGAGGTGTTCCACACCAACGAGGGCCACGCGGGCTTCCTCGGACTCGAGCGGATCCGCGAGCTCGTGGCCGACCATCCGGGCATGGGGTTCGACGAGGCGCTGGAGATCTCGCGGGCCAGCACGGTGTTCACGACCCACACTCCGGTTCCTGCCGGCATCGATCGATTCCCGATCGATCTCATCGAGCAGTACTTCGGCGGCGAGAACGCCTCCGAGGGAGTCCCGGTCGAGCGGGTGCTCGACCTCGGTGCCGAGAGCTACGACGGCGGCGACCCCGGCGTGTTCAACATGGCCGTGATGGGTCTGCGACTCGGACAGCGCGCGAACGGCGTGAGCCTGCTGCACGGTGCCGTGTCACGCGGCATGTTCGCCGGACTGTGGCCGGGATTCGACGCGGCCGACGTGCCGATCACCTCGGTCACCAACGGGGTGCACGCCCCCACCTGGACCGCACGCGAGGTCGTCGACCTCGCAGGTGGCGTGTCGATCGACGATCCCGACGGGTGGGGCGTCATCGCAGACACTCCCGACCACGAGCTCTGGCGGGTCAAGCGGGCCCTGCGCGAGGAGCTCGTGCACATGACCCGCAGACGTCTGCGCGAGTCGTGGATGAATCGCGGGGCGTCGGAGGCCGAGCTCGGCTGGATCGACTCGGTGCTCGATCCCGACGTCCTGACGATCGGCTTCGCGCGACGCGTGCCGTCGTACAAGCGGCTGACGCTCATGCTGCGCGATCCCGATCGGCTGCGAGCGCTGCTGCTCGACCCGGAGCAGCCCGTGCAGCTGGTGATCGCCGGCAAGTCGCACCCCGCCGACGACGGCGGCAAGCGCCTGATCCAGCAGCTCGTGCAGTTCTCCGACGCAGAGGACGTCCGGCACCGCATCGTGTTCCTGCCCGACTACGACATGTCGATGGCGACCACGCTCTACCCGGGCTGCGACGTCTGGCTCAACAACCCGATCCGCCCCCTGGAGGCCAGCGGCACGTCGGGCATGAAGGCGGCCCTGAACGGTGCGCTGAACCTGTCGATCCTGGACGGGTGGTGGGACGAGTGGTTCGACGGCGAGAACGGGTGGGCGATCCCCACCGCCGAGGGGATCGACGATCCAGATCGACGCGACGACCTCGAGGCCGATGCGCTCTACGCCCTCATCGGCACCTCGGTAGCGCCTGCCTTCTACCGCCGTGACGACTCCGGACTGCCGCCTCGCTGGCTGGCGATGATGAAGCACACCCTGCGTACCCTCGGCCCGAAGGTGCTCGCCAGCCGGATGCTGCGCGAGTACGTCACCCGCCTCTACACCCCGGCGGCCATGGCGGCCCGGGCGATCGAGGTCGACGACTGTGCCCTCGCGCGCGACCTCAGCGCGTGGAAGACCGCCGTCGTGAAGGCCTGGCCCGAGGTGCGGGTCGATCACGTCGAGGCCGACGGCGTCGGTGATGCCGTGATGCAGGGATCCCGCGTCGCCATACGCGCGTACGTCTCCCTCGGGGCCCTCCAGCCGTCTGACGTCGTGGTGCAGGCGATCTCAGGACGTGTCGATGCCGATGACCGGCTGGTCCAGCCTGACGCCGTCGCCATGGCCCCGGTCGAGCAGTACGACGGCTCCCGCTGGCTCTACCAGTGCGACATCGACCTCGATCGCAACGGACCGTTCGGCTACACGGTGCGGATCCTGCCCGAGCACAACGGCCTGGCAGCCCCGCAGGAGATGGGACTTCAGGTCCTGCCCGTGACGGGCGACTCGCGGCTGTCCTCGTGATCGTGTGGTCCTGAGCCGGTCAGCCTGATGGCAGGGCATGCAGCACGACCACGCTTCGGCCCTGAACCGAGACCGACGTGCCCGGTGCGAGGGTGTCGTCCGACTCACGGGACTGCCCGGTCGCGGTGTCGATGATCGCTCGGTAGGCCAGGCCGTACGGGGTGCCGGGTAGCACGAACGTGGTTGCGTCGACGCCTGAGTGCAGGATCACGAGGAACGCCTCGTCCCGGATGTGCTCTCCTGTGTCGTCGACACCATGCGTCTCGCCGGCCAGGTACATGCCCAGGGTGCGGGTACCCGGATCGTGCCACTGGGCCTCGCTGATCTCGTGGCCCGCGGGATCCAGCCAGGCGAGGTCCTTGGGGCCACCGGGATGGACGGGCGATCCCTCGAGGAAGTACCGCTGCCGGAACGCACTGTGCAGTCGTCGAAGGCCCAGCACGTCGCTGGCGAAGACCTTGAGGTCGGACTGCCAGTCCTGCCACTGCCAGTCGTACCAGGAGATCGGATTGTCCTGGCAGTACGCATTGTTGTTGCCGCCCTGTGTGCGGCCGAACTCATCGCCTCCCGCGATCATCGGCACGCCGTTGGACAGCAGCAGTGTCGTCAGGAGGTTGCGCATCTGACGCCGGCGCAGCTCGAGCACACTCGGGTCAGGCGTCTCGCCCTCCACGCCGCAGTTCCACGACCGGTTGTTGTCGGTGCCGTCTCGGTTCTCCTCGAGATTCGCCTCGTTGTGCTTGTGGTCGTACGAGACGAGGTCGCGAAGGGTGAATCCGTCGTGCGCTGTCACGAAGTTGATCGACGCGAAGGGACGGCGTCCCTCTGCGCCGTAGAGATCGGCGGACCCCGACAGTCGCCAGCCGAGCTCGCTGAGGTCACTGGTTCCGCGCCAGTAGTCGCGGACGGTGTCGCGGTAGCGGTCGTTCCACTCCGTCCAGAGCGGCGGGAATTCGCCCACCTGGTACCCGCCGGGGCCCACGTCCCATGGCTCGGCGATCAGCTTGACGCGGCGCAGGATGGGGTCCTGCTGGATGGTGGTCATGAAGTTGCCGAGCATGTTCACGTCGTGGAACGACCTCGCCAGGGCGGAGGCGAGGTCGAATCGGAAGCCGTCGACATGCATTTCGGTGACCCAGTAGCGCAGCGAGTCCATGACGAGCTGCAGCACGTGCGGCTTCGATACGTCGAGGGTGTTGCCGCACCCGGTGTAGTCCGCGTAGAACCGGCCACCGTCACGCAGGTGGTAGTAGTCGTCGTTGTCGATGCCGCGGAACGACAGCGTCGGACCGATCTGGTCGCCTTCGGCCGTGTGGTTGTAGACCACGTCGATGATCACCTCGAGCCCGGCTGCGTGGAGTGCTCGCACCATTCGCTTGAAGTCGGTGACCTGCCCTCCACGGGTGCCCAGGGAGCTGTACGCCCCGTGCGGTGCGAAGTAGCCGATCGAGTTGTAGCCCCAGTAGTTGGTCAGCCCGGCCTCGAGCAGGTGCACCTCGTCGACGAAATGGTGCACGGGCAGGAGCTCGACGGCGGTCACACCCAACGTCGTCAGATGCTCGATCACATGGGGGTGCGCCAGCCCCGCGAAGGTTCCGCGCTCGTGCTCGGGTATCGAGGGGTGCAGTCGGGTGATGCCGCGCACGTGGGTCTCGTAGATGACGGTGTCGTCCCATGCGGTGCCCGGCGCGCGGTCATCGCCCCAGTCGAAGGAGCCGTCGACGACGACACTGCGGGGTACGAAGGGCGCAGAGTCCAAGGTGCTGAAGGCGCGGTCGTCGTCGCCGATATGGCCGAAGACTGCGGGATCGAGGGTGAAGCCCCCGTCGATCGCCCGCGCGTAGGGGTCGAGCAGGAGCTTGTTCGGGTTCCAGCGGTGGCCTACGTCGGGTGCCCAGGGTCCGTCGACTCGGAACCCGTACCGGGTGCCGACGGGCATGTCGGCGACATGGGTGTGGAAGACATTGAAGATGCGCTCGGGCATCGGAACGCGCTCCTCGCGCCCCTGGTCGTCGAACAGGCACAAGGTCACGCCGCTGGCCCCCTGTGCCCACAGGGCGACGTTGGCTCCGCCGTTGCCGTCGGGCGTGACGCCGAGCGGATCCCATCCGGACGAGGCGTGCCGTGTCACCCGCGACACGGTACATGTCGTGGAGGTCGCCGGGCCGTCGCTAGAGTCGCCGCGGGTTCAGGGTCGATCCCGTCGGGCCCGCCGGTGCCGATCGAGAGGGAGTCCCATGGCCGAGTTCGTGTCACTTGAGGTCGCTGATCGGGTCGCAACGCTGACGCTGCAGCGGCCTCCCATGAACGCCCTGAATCGGCAGATGCAGGCGGAGATCCGCGATGCGGCGATCGAGGTGGCGGAGCGCCGCGACGTCGGTGCGGTGATCCTCTACGGAGGTCCCAAGGTGTTCGCGGCCGGGGCGGACATCAAGGAGATGAGCGGCATGGCCTACCAGGACATGCTCCGTGCGTCGACCGACCTCCAGGGCTGCTTCACCGCCGTCGCCCGCATCCCGCAGCCGACGATTGCGGCGGTCACGGGGTACGCGCTCGGCGGGGGCTGCGAGCTGGCGCTGTGCTGCGACCTGCGCATCGCGGCCGACGACGCCCGGCTCGGGCAGCCGGAGATCCTCCTGGGCATCATCCCGGGAGCCGGCGGTACCCAGCGCCTGCCGCGGCTGATCGGCGTCTCGCGCGCGAAGGACCTCATCCTCACCGGGCGCCATGTCGATGCCTCCGAGGCTCTCTCGTTCGGCATGGTCAACGCCGTGGTGCCGGCCGACGAGGTCTACTCCGCGGCCTGCGAGCTCGCCGGCCGGCTCGCCCGCGGACCGGCGCTGGCGCTGAGGGCCGCGAAGGAGGCGATCGATCACGGCATGGACGTCGACCTGGCCACGGGGCTGGATGTCGAGCGGGTGCGCTTCGCAGGACTGTTCGCCACGGACGACCAGTCCGAGGGCATGGCGGCCTTCGTGGAGAAGCGACCGGCCTCCTTCGCCGGCAACTGAGGAGCAACGCCGCCCGACCCGTGGGTGGGCTGGCCGATCACGGTCTAGCATGATCGATCGTGGAGGAGCGCGCGTACTTCGATCACGCAGCCACCACCTCGATGGTCCCGGCGGCGCGTGAGGCCTGGCTCCACCAGTCGGCGCTGCTGGGCAACCCCTCCTCGCTGCATGCCTCGGGGCGGCTTCGTCGTCAGGTCATCGAGGAGTCGCGGGAGTCCATCGCATCCCTGCTGGGCACGCGGCCGAGCGCGGTCGTGTTCACGTCCGGAGGCACCGAGGCCGACAACCTCGCAGTCAAGGGACTGTTCTGGGGCTCCCGGCGCCTGCGCGGGGCCACCCGTATCGCCGTGTCGACCATCGAGCACCACGCGGTGCTCGACCCGGTGATGTGGCTCGAGCAGGAGCAGCATGCGACGGTGGACTGGCTCGGCGTCGACGCGCTCGGGCGGGTCGATCTTGATCGCCTGGCGACGGCGCTGGAGGAGCCCGCCGCAATCGCGCTGTGCACAGTGATGTGGGCCAACAACGAGATCGGGACGATCCAGCCAGTCGACCTCATCGCGGACATGTGTCGGACCGCCGGCGTGCCGTTCCACACCGACGCGGTGCAGGTGCTCGGCCACGTCCCCATCGACATCGACGACCTCGGGGCAACGGCCGTGACCCTCAGCAGCCACAAGATCGGGGGTCCCTTCGGCGCAGGCGCCCTGATCCTTGATCCCGCTGCGGCAGTGGATCCCGTGCTGCATGGCGGCGGGCAGGAGCGCGAGGTGCGCTCCGGAACCCTCGACGCTCCGGCGATCGCCGGGTTCGCCGCGGCGGTCGCGCATGCGGTGTCCGGTCAGCGTGCGCGAGCGGCACACCTTCTCGCCCTGAGGGAGCAGCTCATCCGGGGACTCGTCGACACCGTGCCCGGTGTCGTCATCAACGGCGACCTCGGCACGCAGGGGCGTCTGCCCGGCAACGTCCACGCCTCCTTCCCCGGCTGCGAGGGTGACCTCCTGCTGATGCTGCTCGACGCCGCAGGGATCGACTGCTCCACGGGATCAGCCTGCACGGCAGGCATCCCCGAGCCCAGTCATGTGCTGCTCGCACTGGGTCGGGATGAGACGGCGGCGCGCTCGTCCCTGCGGTTCAGCATGAGTGCGGACACGACGGAGCAGGAGGTCGATCGCCTCCTGGCGGCGATTCCCCTCGCTGTCGACCGTGCGTCTCGGGCGGGCTCCATCGCGCCGCGGGCGGTGTGACATGCGCGTCATCGCGGCGATGTCCGGCGGTGTCGACTCCTCGGTCGTGGCTGCGCGGCTGGTCGACGCCGGGCACGAGGTCGTCGGCGTGCACCTGGCTCTCGCGAAGGCGCCCACCACGTCGGGTCGCACGCGCGGGTGCTGCACGCTCGACGACGCACGTGATGCTCGACGCGTGGCGGACATGCTCGGCATCCCGTTCTACGTGTGGGACCTGTCCGAGAGATTCCGCGACGAGGTGATCGCCGACTTCGTCGAGGAGTACCGGCGCGGCCGCACGCCGAATCCGTGTGTGCGCTGCAACGAGCGGATCAAGTTCTCCGCTGTGCTCGATCGTGCACTGGCCCTGGACTTCGATGCCGTCGCCACGGGCCACTACGCGCAGGTGGTCGCCGGGCCCGGTGGCCCGGAGCTGCATCGAGGTGTCGACTCGGACAAGGACCAGTCGTACGTCCTCGGCGTGCTCACCCGCGAGCAGTTGGAGCACACCCTGCTTCCCCTCGGCGGCGACCGCAAGGACGACATCCGGCTCGAGGCGGACGCCCGTGGGCTTCTGGTGGCGCGCAAGCCCGACAGCCACGACATCTGCTTCATCCCCGACGGCGACACTGCCGCATTCGTGCGCGCTCGTGTCGGTGCAGAGCCGGGCGACATCGTCGACGCGGAGACCGGTGAGGTGCTCGGGACCCATGATGGCGCTCACGCCTTCACCGTCGGCCAGCGTCGGGGGCTCGGCCTGACCGTGCCGACGGCCTCGGGAGCTCCTCGCTACGTCGTCGACGTCGACATCGACACGGCCACGGTGCGAGTGGGGCGTCCGGAGCTTCTCGACGTCGACGCCCTGGAGGGCGTGCATCTGACGTGGACAGATGAGCCCCTGACCGGAGCGCAGTGTGCCCTCTCCGTGCAGGTGCGGGCCCACTCTGCGCCTGTCGCCGCGGTCGCCCACGTGGAGAGCGACCGACTGTACGTCGAGCTCCGGGAGCCGATCCGCGGACTGGCCCCAGGCCAGACGGTGGTGCTGTACGACGGGACCCGCGTGGTGGGTTCGGCCACCGTCGACAGCGCCCGTCGCATGGTGAGCGCGTGACGGTGTCCATGCTCGGCTGGCGTCCCGCAGCGGCCACGGGCGTGGGCTCGATGCCCGGTGTCGATGCTCGTGAGGCTGCTCGCATCATCGCGGGGGAGCTTCCGGACCTCGTGCACGTGCCCGAGCTGCCCGCGCGCGGGCCGGGGGCCGACATGGTCGGACGCACGGGGTCCCTGCTGTGCGCCGTGGATCCCGGATTCGGCCTCGAGACCACGCCCGGTGGCTGGCGCATCGCGGGGCACCGCGGTCGCCTGATGCGGCGTGGTGAGTCCTTCGTCGGCGAGGACCTCGATGCCGTCCAGGAGGAGTCGACCGGCTACACCGGGCCGCTCAAGGCCCAGCTCGTCGGCCCCTGGACGATGGCGGCGTCGATCGAGCTGCGCTCCGGCGAGCGCATGCTGCGCGATGCGGGATCGGTCGAGGAGCTGGCCTATGCACTCGCCGAGACGGCCGCTCAGCACGTGCTCGAGCTGCGGCGCAGGATGCCAGCAGTGACATCGATCCTGCTGCAGCTCGACGAGCCGGCCCTCCCCGCCGTGATCGACGGACGCATAGGGACAGCCAGCGGCCTGTCGCGGTACCCGGCGGTGGATCCTCAGCGCGTGGGGCGACTGCTGGGCGTCATGCTGGATGCGGCCCGGGCCGCGGGTGCGGTGCCCGGGGTGCACTGCTGTGCGGCCGAGCCGCCGGTCGAACTTCTGCGCGCCGCGCAGTCGTCCTTCGTGAGCATCGACATCACCGCGGTCGATGCGACCCTCGACCAGCAGGTCGGGGTGCTGCTGGAGTCCGGCGGCGGTCTCGTTGCGGGCACGGTCCCGGCGCTCGGGAGCCCTGCTTCAGCAGGATCACCCGGGTCGGACGCCCGGGCCAGCGCCCCCCTGCGCGACCTGCTGCACCGTCTCGGGCTGGAGGAGGATCGTCATCTGGCCGGGATAGCCGTGTCGCCGACGTGCGGCCTGGCTGGTGCGAGTCCAGCGTGGACGCGGTACGCACTTGCGGCATGCTCCTCGGTTGGACGCGTGCTGCGGCAGGACGAGGCGAGGGAGGGAACCCGTGTCGAGTGATGCTGAGCGCCAGCGATGGGCCGAACTGGTCGACCTCGTCAACGCCGCGCGCGCGGCGTACTACCAGCAGGATGCCCCTCGCCTGTCAGACGCTGAGTACGACGCCCTGTATACCGAGCTGGTCCAGATCGAGCAGCGTCATCCCGAGCTGGCGGGCGGCGAGTCGCCCACGCAGACGGTCGGCGGCACGCGGTCGGAGATGTTCGAGCCCGTCGAGCACCTGCAGCGCATGTACTCCCTCGACAACGCATTCGAGCCCGAGGAACTCGATGCGTGGTTCGACCGGGTGCGTTCGGGGCTGGGCGAGGTGCCGAAGATGCTCTGCGAGCTGAAGATCGACGGCCTTGCGGTCGACGCCGTCTATCGCAACGGCGTGCTCACGACGCTCGCGACCCGAGGCGACGGCCGGGTCGGTGAGGACGTCACCTACAACGCCCGCTTCATCCCCGGGGTGCCGCAGCGGCTCACGGGCGATGACGTCCCGGCACTGCTCGAGGTGCGCGGGGAGATCTTCTTCACCGTCGCCGACTTCGAGCGGATCAATTCCGAGCAGCAGGATCTCGGCCTGCCGGCGTTCGCCAATCCGCGCAACACCGCTGCCGGATCGCTCCGGCAGCGGGTGGACCGTCGCGAGGAGGAGCTGGCTCTCGCTCGCGCAGATGCACGCGGGGGAGCGCGGGCCGAGGGCCGCATCACCCGCCTCGAGGCTGAGCTCGCGCGTGCCGTCGCCCGTCTGGAGAACCTGCGACTCACCGTGCATGGCGTGGGAGCCGTCGAGGGGGCGGCGGTCGCCACCCAGAGCGGTGCCTACGAGCTGATGGGAAGACTCGGCCTGCCGGTGAGTCCGCGTGCTCGGGTGCACTCGACGCAGGAGGACGTCCGGGTCTTCATCGACCACTACGGCGAGCACCGGCACGACGTCGAGCATGAGATCGACGGCGTGGTGGTCAAGGTCGATGACCTGGAGCTGCAGCGGTCACTCGGCGAGACCTCCCGGGCACCACGGTGGGCGATCGCCTACAAGTACCCGCCCGAGGTCGTCCGCACGCGACTGCTCGACATCGCGGTCAATGTCGGACGCACCGGGCGAGTGACCCCGTTCGCAGTGATGGAGCCGGTGAAGGTAGCCGGCTCGACGGTGTCGATGGCGACGCTGCACAACGCGCACGAGGTGGCCCGCAAAGGAGTGCTCATCGGCGACATGGTCTTCCTGCGCAAGGCCGGCGACGTCATCCCCGAGGTGCTCGGGCCCGTGCTCGACGACCGCGACGGCACCGAGCGGGCCTTCGTCATGCCGACGGCCTGCCCGGAGTGCGGCACAGAGCTGCGTCCGGAGAAGGAGGGCGACAAGGATCTCCGCTGCCCGAACAGCAGGGCATGCCCGGCTCAGGTGCGCGAGCGCGTGTTCCATGTCGCCAGCCGCGCCGCCCTCGACATCGAGGGACTCGGTGCCAAGGCAGCAGTCGCGCTGCTGGACAGCGGAGTGATCGAGGACGAGGGGGATCTGTTCCTGCTGACACCCGAGCAGCTGCTGACCTGCGATTTCTTCACGCGCGAGCCGGCGCGAGGGGAGGAGGGCCGTCAGCTGACCGAGACGGCGAAGACCATGCTCGCGAACCTCGACGCGGCTCGGGACCGCCCGGTGTGGCGGGTGCTCGTGGCCCTGTCGATCCGGCACGTCGGCGGTCCGACGGCGATGGACCTCGCGCGTGCGTTCGGCTCGATCGATGCGATCGCAGCCGCTTCCGTCGAGGAGCTCGCGGGAGTCGACGGAATCGGCGGCACCATTGCCGAGGCCGTGCACGACTGGTTCGCCGAGGACTGGCATCGCGACGTCGTCGACAAGTGGCGCAGGGGCGGTGTTCGGATGGCCGACGAGGCGGTCGATCCTGCAGACCGGCCCCTCGCCGGTGCGACGATCGTCATCACGGGCTCACTGGAGGGCTACACCCGCGACTCGGCGGCCGCGGCCGTGACCGATCGCGGGGGCAAGGTCGCCTCGTCGGTCTCCAGGAAGACGACACTCGTGGTGGCGGGGGAGAACGCCGGGTCGAAGCTCGACAAGGCGCGTGACCTCGGGATTCCGGTGATCGGCCTGCCCGGGTTCACCGCCCTCCTCTCCGATGGGGTCGCGGCAGCACTGTCGCATGTGCAGGAGGGCGCGTGACGCCGCCCGAATAGGATCCCGGGCATGGCATCCATCACGCGCGAGGAGGTCGAGCACCTGGCTCGACTGGCCCGCCTGCAGCTGAGCGAGGCAGAGCTCGACCACTACGCCGGCCAGTTGGACGTCATCCTCCAGTCGGTCGCTCGTGTGTCGGAGGTGGCCGATGCCGACATCCCGCCGACGTCGCACCCGATCCCGATGGTGAACGTCTTCCGCGACGACGTCGTCCGGCCGGGCCTGGATCGCGACGCGGTCGCAGCGGGCGCTCCCGCCTGGGAGGACGACCGATTCCGCGTGCCGCGCATCCTGGACGAGGAGTAGGCCATGGCCGTCATGGAGCACGACCTCGTGCGTCAGGATGCCGCGACCCTCGCCCGTGCGATGGCCGAGGGCGAGGTGTCCAGCGAGGAGGTGACCCGCGCGCACCTCGACCGGATCGCCGCGGTCGACGAGCGTGTGCACGCCTTCCTGCACCTGATGCCCGAGCGAGCCCTTGCCGACGCGCGGGACGTCGACCGCCGCCGTGCCTCAGGGGAGCCCCTGGGCCCGCTGGCCGGGGTGCCGCTCGCACTCAAGGACGTCCTGACGATGGTGGGCGAGCCCACCACGTGCGGCTCGCGCATCCTCGAAGGCTGGCGGCCGCCCTACGACTCGACCGTGGTGGCGCGCCTGCGCGCGGCCGACGTCATCATCCTGGGCAAGACGAACATGGACGAGTTCGCCATGGGCTCCTCCACCGAGCACTCCGCATACGGACCGACCCGCAATCCCTGGGACCTCGAGCGCATCCCGGGAGGGTCCGGCGGCGGTTCGGCTGCTGCGCTGGCCGCATTCGAGGCACCCCTGGCCATCGGCACCGACACCGGCGGATCGATCCGGCAGCCCGCTGCTGTCACCGGAACCGTGGGCGTGAAGCCCACCTACGGAGCGGTGTCGCGCTACGGCCTCGTCGCCCTGGCCTCCTCTCTCGACCAGGCCGGGCCCTGCGCCCGCACCGTCCTCGACACGGCTCTGCTGCACGCGGCCATCGCCGGCCACGACCCGCGGGACTCCACGTCGATCTCCGCACCGGTCCCGGATGTGGTGGCCGCGGCTCGCGCTGCCGACGTCCGCGGCATGCGCATCGGCCTCGTCCGCGAGCTGAGCGGTGAGGGCTACCAGGCCGGGGTGTCCCAGCGCTTCGACGAGGCTGTCGGCATCCTGACCGACCTGGGCGCCGAGGTCGTCGAGGTGTCCTGCCCCCACTTCGAGTACGCCCTCGCGGCCTACTACCTCATCCTTCCCTCCGAGGCGTCGAGCAACCTCGCGCGCTTCGACGGCATGCGCTACGGCCTGCGCGCGGGTGACGACGACGCCCGCTCGGTCGAGGAGGTCATGGCGATCACGCGTGAGGCAGGGTTCGGCGCTGAGGTCAAGCGACGCATCATGATCGGCACCTACGCCCTCTCCAGCGGCTACTACGACGCCTACTACGGCTCCGCGCAGAAGGTGCGCACCCTCATCACGCGTGACTTCGAGGCGGCCTTCGAGAAGGTCGACGTCCTCGTCTCTCCGACGGCTCCCACCACCGCCTTCCGGATCGGGGAGAAGGTCGACGACCCTCTGGCGATGTACCTCAACGACATCGCGACGATCCCGGTCAACCTCGCGGGCAATGCGGCGATGTCCCTGCCCATCGGCCTCGCCCCGGAGGACGGGCTTCCGGTCGGGCTGCAGATCATGGCACCGCCCCTCGCCGATGACCGTCTCTACCGCGCGGGCGGTGCGCTCGAGGCGGCTCTGGTGGACCGCTGGGGACACCTGCTGATCGAGGAGGCTCCGAGCCTGTGACCACGACCCACGACACGATCCCGTTCGACGAGGCGATCGCCACGTTCGACCCGGTCCTCGGCCTCGAGACGCACGTCGAGCTCGGCACCGCCTCGAAGATGTTCTGCTCCTGTCCGACGGCCTTCGGTGCCGATGCCAACACGCAGGTCTGCCCGGTGTGCCTGGGTCTTCCCGGGTCGATGCCGGTCGTCAACCGCAAGGCCGTGGAGTCGACGATCCGCATGGGCCTGGCGCTCAACTGCCGCATCGCGGAGTGGTGCCGGTTCGCGCGCAAGAACTACTTCTACCCGGACATGCCCAAGGACTACCAGGTCAGCCAGTACGACGAGCCGCTGTGCTTCGACGGATGGCTCGACGTCACCGTCGAGACCGACGACGGCCCCCGCGACTTCCGAGTCGAGATCGAGCGGGTCCACATGGAAGAGGACACCGGCAAGCTGACCCACGCTGGTGGAACCACCGGACGCATCCACGGTGCCGACTACTCCCTCGTCGACTACAACCGTGCCGGGATCCCGCTCATCGAGATCGTGACCAAGCCGATCGTCGGCACGGGTTCGCTCGCACCCCTGGTCGCCCGCGCCTATGTCACGCAACTGCGCGACCTCATGCGCGCCCTCGGGGTGTCCGATGTGCGCATGGAGGAGGGCTCGCTTCGCTGCGACGTCAATGTGTCGCTGGCCCGTCCGGGCGAGTCGTGGGGCACGCGCAGCGAGACCAAGAACGTCAACTCCCTCCGGTCGGTCGAGCGCGCGGTGCACTCGGAGATCGAGCGCCAGGCAGCCGTGCTGCTCTCCGGCGGCCGGGTGGTCCAGGAGACCCGTCATTTCCACGAGGACACCGGGCGCTCGACGTCGGGCCGCTCGAAGGAGCAGGCGGAGGACTACCGCTACTTCCCCGAGCCCGACCTCGTCCCGGTCGCTCCGTCGCGCGAGTGGGTCGACGAGCTCCGCGGCACGCTTCCTGAGCCGCCGTCGGTGAAGCGGGCCCGGCTTCGTGCCGAGTGGGGCATCTCCGACCACGACTTCCAGACCATCGTCAATGCCGGCGCGCTCCTGCTCGTCGAGGAGACGGTCGCAGCGGGCGTCGACCAGGCGGCGGCGCGCAAGTGGTGGACCGGTGAGCTCACACGTATCGCCAACGATCGCGGCGTCGAGCTCGACGCCCTGGGCGTCACGCCCCGGCAGATCCATCGGGTCGAGGAGCTGCTCGCCTCGGGAGCCCTGAACGACAAGCTCGCCCGGCAGGTGTTCGACGGCATCATCGCCGGTGAGGGCGACGTCGACGACGTCGTCGCCGGTCGCGGCCTGGCGGTCGTCAGCGACGACTCCGCGCTCCTATCCGCCATAGACGCGGCGCTGGCCGAGCAGCCAGACGTGGCGGAGAAGATCCGCGGCGGCAAGGTGCAGGCGGCCGGGGCGATCGTCGGATCGGTCATGAAGGCCACCCGCGGCCAGGCGGACGCCGCGAAGGTGCGAGCGCTCCTGCTGGAGCGCCTGGGCGTGCAGGAGTAGCCGTGCGGGGGGCGATGCTCCCGGACGACGTCCGGCCGATCGACCCACCCATCCCGGTCGTCACGCGCCCGGAGGACGTCGCCTTCTACGTGCCCCGCTACATGGGTCCGCAGGAGGACCTCGGGCTGATGGCGCACATGCCGAACCTGGAGGTCGTCCAGCTGCTCACCGCCGGCTACGACGCGGCGCTGTCCTTCCTGCCCGCTGGCGTCACACTGTGCAATGCCGGGGGAGTGCACGATGCGAGCACGGCGGAACTCGCCGTCGGCCTCATGCTGTCGTCCCTGCGCGGGCTCGATGCCTTCGCCCGTGCCATGCCCGCGGGCGGCTGGCTGTACAGCAGGCGGGAGGCCCTGGCCGACAAGCGCGTGCTGATCGTGGGTGCGGGCGGCGTGGGGCGGGCGCTGAGGTCCCGACTGGAGCCGTTCGAGGTGGACGTGATCCTGGTCGGACGCACAGCCCGAGCAGGTGTCCACGCTGCCGCCGACCTTCCCGACCTCCTCGGATCCGCTGATGTCGTCGTGCTCGCCGTACCGCTCGACGACACCACGCGGGGAATGGTCGGAACGTCCTTCCTCGCCCGCATGCGCGACGGGGCCCTGCTCGTCAACGTTGCCCGCGGCCCGGTCGTCGACACCGACGCCCTCGTCGCCGCGGTGGCCTCCCGGCGCATCCGGGCCGCACTCGACGTGACCGATCCGGAGCCGCTGCCACCGGGCCACCCGCTCTGGTCACTGCCCGACGTGCTGATCAGCCCGCATGTGGGCGGCAACACCTCGGCATTCCTGCCGCGTGCCCGGCGGCTGGTTGCCGAGCAGCTGAGGCGATTCGCGACCGGGCAGGCGCTCGACTTCGTCGTCGTCGGCTGAGGCCCGGACCACGGGCCGACCGCCGTGCCCCACGCGAATAGGCTGCAGTCATGACCAACATGAAGCCGCGGAGTGTCGACGTCACCGAGGGCCTGGAGCGAGCCGCAGCGCGCGGGATGCTGCGTGCCGTCGGCATGACCGACGAGGACTTCCCCAAGCCGCAGATCGGCATCGCCTCGAGCTGGAACGAGATCACGCCCTGCAACCTGTCCCTCGAGCGACTCGCCGTCGCCGCCAAGGAGGGTGTGCACGCCGGTGGTGGATTCCCGATGCAGTTCGGCACGATCTCGGTGTCCGACGGCATCTCGATGGGCCACGAGGGCATGCACTTCTCCCTGGTCTCTCGCGAGATCATCGCCGACTCGGTCGAGGCAGTGATGCAGGCCGAGCGCCTCGACGGCATGGTGACCTTCGCCGGGTGCGACAAGTCGCTTCCGGGCATGCTCATGGCGGCCGCCCGTCTGGACCTCGCCTCGGTGTTCGTCTACGCGGGGTCGATCCTGCCCGGCCATGTGAAGCTCTCCGACGGCACGGAGAAGGACGTCACGATCATCGACGCCTTCGAGGCCGTGGGCGCATGCGCGCGCGGCCTGATGTCGCGCGAGGACGTCGATGCCATCGAGCGCGCCATCTGCCCGGGTGAGGGCGCCTGCGGCGGGATGTACACCGCGAACACGATGGCGAGCGCTGCTGAGGCGATGGGCATGTCGCTGCCGGGATCCGCGGCCCCACCGGCGGTCGACCGCCGTCGCGACGGCTACGCGCGCAAGTCAGGTGAGGCCGTCGTCGAGCTGATCCGCCAGGGCATCACCACCCGCGACATCATCACGCGCCAGTCGCTCGAGAACGCCATCGCGGTGCTCATGGCGTTCGGCGGTTCGACCAATGCCGTTCTCCACCTGCTGGCGATCGCACATGAGGCCCACGTAGAACTGCACATGGAGGACTTCCATCGCATCGGCTCCAAGGTGCCGCTCCTGGCAGACGTGAAGCCCTTCGGTCGATACGTCATGAGCGACGTCGACCGGGTCGGTGGAGTGCCGGTCATCATGCGCGCTCTCCTTGATGCGGGACTGCTGCACGGGGACTGCCTCACCGTGACGGGCCGGACCATGGCGGAGAATCTGGCCGACATCGCGCCTCCGGATCCCGACGGCACGATCCTGAAGGCCTCTCGCGAGGCGATCGCCCCGACCGGAGGTATCACGATCCTGTCGGGTTCGCTGTGTCCGGAGGGTGCGGTGGTGAAGAACGCCGGCGTGCCGGTGGACGTGTTCGAGGGACGGGCCCGGGTCTTCGAGCGCGAGGAGTCGGCGATGGCGGCGCTGGAGGACGGCACCATCCAGGCGGGCGACGTGCTGATCATCCGCTACGAGGGGCCCAAGGGGGGTCCGGGCATGCGCGAGATGCTGATGATCACCGGGGCGATCAAGGGTGCGGGCCTGGGCAAGGACGTCCTGCTGGTCACCGACGGCCGGTTCTCCGGCGGGACGACGGGCCTGTGCGTGGGGCATGTGGCGCCTGAGGCGGTCGACGGGGGGCCGATCGGGCTGGTGCGGGACGGCGATGGGATCCGCATCGACATCGGGGCCCGGACGCTGGACCTGCTGGTCGATGAGGCCGAGCTGCAGGCCCGCCGGGCCTCCTTCGCGCCCCTGCCGCCCCGCTACGAGCGCGGGGTGCTGGCCAAGTACGCGAAGCTGGTGGGCTCGGCCTCCCGCGGGGCGGTGTGCGACTGATGCGCCTGTGCCGCATCGGCGAGCCCGGCCGGGAGATCCCCTGCCTCCTGGACTCGGACGGGACCTACCGGGATGTCCGCTCAGTCACGTCGGACTTCGATGGGGAGTTCTTCGCCTCCGGGGGGCTGGATCGCCTTCGAGCGCTGGATCCCTCGTCCCTCCCGGAGGTCGCACCGGGGCAGCGCATCGGCGCGCCCGTGGCACGACCCTGGAACGTGTGGTGCATCGGCCTGAACTACATCGACCATGCAGCGGAGTCGAAGATGCAGGTCCCGTCCGAGCCGATCGTGTTCTCGAAGTCCTCGCGCTGCGTCGTGGGACCGAACGATGCTGTCAAGCAGCCGCGGGGTGCCACGAAGATGGACTACGAGGTCGAGCTGGCCGTCATCCTCTCCCGCGAGTGCCACTATCTGCAGTCCGATGAGGAGGCGCTTGCGGCGATCGCGGGCTACGCCATCGCGAACGACGTCTCGGAGCGGGGATTCCAGATGGCCTCAGGTGGTCAGTGGACGAAGGGCAAGACGGCTGAGACCTTCAACCCCCTCGGTCCGTGGCTGGTCACCCCCGACGATCCGTCCCTCCAGGGGGATCTCGAGCTCACCCTCGACGTGAACGGCGAGCGCCGGCAGACCGGACGTGTGTCCGACATGATCTTCGACATCCCGACGATCATCCGGCACCTGAGCCAGTACGCGGTGCTCGAGCCCGGTGACGTCATCGACACGGGTACGCCGCCGGGGGTCGCCATGGGCATGTCGGACCCCGCGTGGATCGGGGCCGGGGACGAACTGCATCTCGCGATCAGCGGACTGGGCGAGCAGCACTACCGCATCGTCCCCGCCTGACGCACGATCAGGCGAACTGGTCCCAGTTGGCGCCTGTGGTGATGCCCCCGTCGAGAAGGATGGCCTGGCCGGTCACATAGCTCGACGCGTCGCTCGCAAGGTAGAGCACTGCCCCGAGCGCCTCGTCGGGCTCCATCAGGCGACCAAGGGGGGTGAGCTCGTCGAAGAAGCGCTGGCGATGGTCGACTCCCCAGAGGGGCTTCGTGAAGTCCGTGCGCACGACCGCGGGCTCGATGCAGTTGACCCGAATGCCGTCGCGTGCCCACTCCTGCGCGAAGGACCTCGTCATGGACGAGACCGCTGCCTTCGTCGCGGCATAGACGGAGATGGTCTCGTAGCTGTACCTGGCGCTCATCGATGAGATGTTGACGATCGATCCGCGGCCACGCCTGACCATGGAGTCGCGTACCGCCTGGCACAGGAAGTAGATGGCTCGCATGTTCACTGCCACGATCGCGTCGAAGTCGTCGACCGTGACATCGACGATGGGCTTGCGCCGGTTGATGCCGGCACAGTTGACCAGGATGTCGATGCCGTCGATAGCGGTGTCGACGTCGTTGACGAGCTGACGACATGCGTCGGCGTTGGACACGTCTGCAGCGAAGGCATGGTGGGCCTTGACGGCCTCCGCCTTCTCGAGGGTGAGGTCCTGGACGGCGACCACGGCGCCGGCATCCATCAGGCCACGGGCGAGAACAGTGCCGATGACCCCACCGCCTCCCGTCACGAGGGCATGGCGACCGCTGAGGTCGAACCGGCTCAGGACATCACCCGTCATGTCAGCTCCTCTCGATGACTGCCACACCGTACGGGGGCAGGTCCACGGGCCTGCCGTCGACCGTCGGCTGCTGGGGCAGGTGGGTCGCGTTCGCCACGATGATCCGTCCGTCGGATAGGGCCAGAGCCTGCACGACATCAGGGTCGCTCGACGTGGTCGGATGGACCTGCCTGGCACCGGACAGGAGTGCGAGGACGTCGTAGACGGGATAGGTCGCACCCGGGGTGGAGGGGAAGTCGGCAGGCTGGGGGCTTCCTTCGGCCCGCTCCATGAGCCCCTCCCACCCGGTCGCCTCGAACAGGGTCACGGCGTCGAGTGATGCCGATGCCGTGATCGACGCGAGCGCGAGGACCGTCCAGGCCGCACCGAACGGGGTGCACTGCCGCCGATCGACCCGACTGGGCAGCGCGGTGTTGCTCGCATCGAGGTCTGGAGCCGTGGCGTTCGGGTTCCAGCGAGGGCGGAGTGTCAGGGGTGACAGCTCGAGGAAGTCATCGGGGTAGAGCGAGCGAGCCCGTCGCGCGATCACGCCCAGGGTCCAGGCGTTCTGCATGACGGTCTCGTCGTCCCAGGCATGCACCTGCGGGTTCGCGGAGAAGGAGGTCAAGCCCAGGCTCGCGGGACGTCCACGGTTGAGTTCGGTGAAGTACAGGTTCGTCCCGCCGCCCACGCGGTCGCCGAGGATCTGCTGGGCGAGTGCGACCTGCGCCGGGTCCGTGACCTTCGCGGCGGGGTCGAAGACGAGCCAGCGGTCGATGAGCGGGTTGTCTCGGTGGGCCGCGACCTCTCGGGGATCCACGCCGACGAGTGCCACGACGAGCCTGGCTCCCACGGCTGCGGCGTCCTCGAGTGCAGCGTCCAGTCGGCTCCCTGCGCCGCCGGGATGCAGGTCCACTCGCAGGTGCGACAGCCGGAGTCGGCTCAGTCGTTCGACCTCGACGGGTGTCAGCCGGTGCCCGTCGTGATCCAGTTGGATCCCGAGGGCGGGCAGCGGAGCCAGCCCCGGTGCGACCTCGACACGCAGGGGGGCCGTCGACGGGGGAGTGGCCGTCCCCAGGAGGCTGACGGTGACGCGCTGCTGCACGAGGGCGCCCGGGGCGACCTCGACGGGAAAGGGGAGCGAGATGGGCGTGCAGTAGTGCTTGAACGAGGCATCGGACCAGTTGCGGTGGTCCTCGGTCTCGAAGACCTCGCCCTCCATTCGAACCGACACGGAGATCCCCGGTGCGACGTCGTGGGTCAGCGTGCGAAGGTCCGTGAAGGGCTGGTTGGGGACGATGTCCGTCGGGAAGCTCGAGGACTCGATCTGTCCGTCGACGTGCTCGACCAGGACGGGGATGCCGGCGAGATGCCGAACCGGATGCAGGACGCACAGGCCGAGGCGATTGCGCAGGAAGGCCTTCTCGGCCGTCCCGGAGAATTCGACGGTGATCGTGCCCGACTCATCCCCTCGAATCCGGCACGACCATCGAAACGGTGCGGCGTCGAAGCTCCCATGTCCGCGGGCCTCCACGTCGAAGCTGACGTCTGTCCTCGTGATCTGCTCGGCCTCGATCACCCAGGGGCGGGCCGTCCAGTTGAGGTCCTGGAAGACGGGGTACACCCGTCGCACGACCTCGATGCCGCCCCAGCGCACATCGCGGATCTCTCCGCCCTGGTACCGCAGCTGGAGCGGGCCGGCCGACAGCGTGGTCAGGACATGCTCCCCACGACGTAGCGCTCCCCGGAGTCCAGCGAGGCGTAGGCCCCGAGGGTGACGTCGAGCAGCCGGAGGGTCCTTCGGCCCGAGGTCTCCGGCTCCTCCCCGGTGTCCAGGCACTGGATCCAGTGGCGCTGCGTGGTGTACACGGAGTCCTGGATGGCGTTCCAGGGTTCGCTCGTCCAACCGCGATCGGGAATCACCAGCGTTTCCTCGTGGACTCCCTGATCGTTCACCACCTGGAGGCGGTAGTCGGGGCCGAGGGCGACGGTTCCCCGGGTCCCCTCGAGGACGACGAAGGTCTGCGGGTAGGTGTTGTGGTCCGAGCGGGTCTCGTAGCTGGCGTCGACGATGCAGGTGGCGTCGTTCATCCGCATGAGCACCGTTGCGACGTCCTCGCCAGCGATGCGCGAATTGACGCGCAGTGCCTCGGTGACGAGGCTGTGCGGCTCTCCCATGAAGCACATGGCGAGGTCGAACAGGTGGACGGCGACATCGACGATGATCATGCGCTCGCTGTCGACGAGCCACGGCTGCGCGGAGTAGACGTCGTGCGCGGTGCGGAAGGACACCCGACCGAAGAAGGGGCGCCCGATGGCACCGTCGTCCAGGAGGGACTTGATGCGCCGCATGGGTGCCTGGAAGCGGAAGTTCTCGTGGACCATGAACGGCACCCCGGCGGTCTCGCAGGCCTCCACCATGGCGCGGGCCTCAGCCATCTCCCAGGCGAGTGGCTTCTGGCAGATGGGAGGCACGGCGTGGGCCGCGGCGAGCTCGACCATCATCCGGTGCGTCGGGGGTGTGGTCGCGATGTCGACGAAGTCGAGCTCCTCGGACGCGAACAGCTCTCGGGCGTCGGTGTAGGCGCGGCCGCCGAACTGCGAGGCAGCAGCTGCCGCCCGCGCGGGATCGATGTCGCACACGGCCACGAGTTCGACATCGTCCATCTCCGCCCATGCGTGGAGGTGGTTCTGGGCGAAGAAGCCGGTGCCGATGACGGCGAAGCGCCGCTTCACAGCTCCACCTCGCGCGCTGGGTCCAGGATCCACTCGCTCCAGGAGCCGACGTACATGCGCGAGCCGCTGAGGCCTGCGATCTCCATGGCCAGCACATTCTGCGCCGCAGTGATGCCCGAGCCGCAGTAGAAGACGACCTGCTCGGGTGGAACTCCACCGATGATCTCCGAGAAGTGGCTGCGGAGTGCGTCGGGGGATCGGAAGCGGCCGTCTGCATCCAGGGTGTCGGCGCGGTCCGCAAGACCGGCTCCGGCGATGTGCCCGCGCACGGGGTCGTAGTACTTGCCTCCTCCGTGGTAGCCCTCGGCCGATCGCGAGTCGAGCACGCAGTGCCCCGGATCGCGGCGGACGGCATCGACCTCGGCGAGATCGGCGAGCAGTTCGGGTCGGACGGCGCCGTCGAAGTGCCTCGGCTCGATGTCCGGGACCTCGTCGTCGATCGGGTGCCCCTCGGCCAGCCAGGCCTGCCAGCCGCCGTCGAGCACGGCCACGTCGTCATGGCCCATCCATCGGAGCATGAGCCACAGCCGCGATGCGGCCATGAGCCCGCTGCTCGCGTCATAGGTCACCACCTGGGTGCCCGGTCCCACGCCCCAGGCGCCCAGCTGGGCCCGGAACGCCTCGGAATCGGGGAACGGCCGTCGACCCGTGCGACCCTCCACGACCTCCCCGGACAGGTGGGTCGCACAGTTCGCGTAGCGCGCGCCGGGAATGTGCCCAGCGACGTACTCCGCAGCACCCCAGTCCTCGTCGTCGAGGGAGAACCGTGCGTCGAGAACGACCAGGTCGGTGTCGTCCAGCCGACTGCGGAGCTCGGCGGGGGAGATGGTGGTGCGGTGCACGATGCCTCCGTGGTCTCGGATGTCGCGGCATCCTACGCTTCGGCCATGACCCAGACGTCCGCATCGAAGCCCCGCAGCTGGGAGGTCACCGACGGACGCGAGCGTGCCCCGGCCCGCGCCATGCTGAGAGCCCTGGGAATGTCCGAATCGGACTTCCACAAGCCACAGGTGGCGATCGCCTCCTCCTACAACACCATCACCCCGTGCAACATGTCCCTGCGTGCGGTGGCGGAGGCGGTCTCGCGAGGGGTGAGCGCCGCCGGGGGCTTCCCGATGGAGTTCGGGACCATAACGGTGTCCGACGTCATCTCCATGGGCCACGAGGGCATGCACTTCTCCCTGGTCTCGCGCGAGATCATCGCCGACTCGGTCGAGGCGGTCATGCAGGCGGAGCGACTCGATGGAGTGGTGACCCTGGCCGGGTGCGACAAGTCGCTTCCGGCGATGCTGATGGCGGCGGCTCGGGTCGACGTCGCGAGCGTCCTCGTCTACGCGGGTTCGTTGCTTCCGGGGCGCACCGCACTCGCCGATGGCTCCGAGATCGAGGTCAACATCGTGACCGCGTTCGAGGCCGTGGGCGCCTGCGCTCGGGGCCTCATGCCCGATGCTGATCTCGAGGCGATCGAGCGAGCGGCCTGCCCGAGTGCGGGCACCTGCGGCGGGATGTACACCGCGAACACGATGGCGAGCGCCGCCGAGGCGATGGGCATGTCCCTTCCCGGATCCGCCTCGCCGCCGGCGGTCGACGCGCGCCGCGAGCCCATCGCCCGGGCTGCGGGGGAGGCCGTCGTCGAGCTCATCCGCCGTGGGGTGACCACCCGGGACATCATCACGAAGGAGTCCCTCGAGAACGCCATCGCCGTCGTCCTGGCGATGGGGGGATCGACCAATGCCGTTCTCCACCTGCCGGCCATCGCCCACGAGTGCGGTCTCGACCTCGGGCTGGACGACTTCCAGCGACTGAGCGACCGGGTGCCGCTGATCGCGGACGTGAAGCCCTTCGGCACCCACCTGATGTTCGACGTCGACCGGGTGGGGGGCGTGCCCGTGGTGATGAGGGAGCTGCTCGACGCCGGTCTCCTCCACGGAGACTGCCTCACGGTCACCGGACGCACCGTGGCCGAGAACCTGCGGGAGGTCCGCGTCCCGCATCCTGACGGCACGGTGCTGTATCCCGTCTCCGCTCCGATGGCGGCCGCGGGTGGCATCACGACGCTGTCGGGTTCGCTGTGTCCGGAGGGTGCGGTGGTGAAGAACGCCGGCGTGCCGGTGGACGTGTTCGAGGGACGGGCCCGGGTCTTCGAGCGCGAGGAGTCGGCGATGGCGGCGCTGGAGGACGGCACCATCCAGGCGGGCGACGTGCTGATCATCCGCTACGAGGGGCCCAAGGGGGGTCCGGGCATGCGCGAGATGCTGATGATCACCGGGGCGATCAAGGGTGCGGGCCTGGGCAAGGACGTCCTGCTGGTCACCGACGGCCGGTTCTCCGGCGGGACGACGGGCCTGTGCGTGGGGCATGTGGCGCCTGAGGCGGTCGACGGGGGGCCGATCGGGCTGGTGCGGGACGGCGATGGGATCCGCATCGACATCGGGGCCCGGACGCTGGACCTGCTGGTCGATGAGGCCGAGCTGCAGGCCCGCCGGGCCTCCTTCGCGCCCCTGCCGCCCCGCTACGAGCGCGGGGTGCTGGCCAAGTACGCGAAGCTGGTGGGCTCGGCCTCCCGCGGGGCGGTGTGCGACTGAGCGTCGCATGCGGGGCGTAGATCTGGCCGAGCCCCAGGAGCTGGCCGAGCCCCAGGAGCTGGCCGAGCCCCCGACGGGGTCCGCGTGCCTCCTGATCGGCCGGGGGGAGGATGACGGATCCCCCTCGGTGGAGTACGCTCCTGCCCGTGGCACAGATTCTCGTAGTTATCGAGCGCGCGGGCTGACGCAACCGTCAACCGGCGCGCCGCCCTCCGTCACCCGCCAGGGTCGGAGGGTTTTTCATTGCAGTCGAGGGCATGCACGTCAGGAGAAGAGGAAGTCCGATGAGCGAGCAGATGTCAGGGGCGCAGAGCCTGGTCCGGTCCCTGGAGGCGCAGGGCGTCACCGATGTCTTCGGCATCCCCGGCGGCGCCATCCTCCCGCTGTACGACCCCCTGTTCGACTCCTCCATCCGGCACATCCTCGTCCGGCACGAGCAGGGCGCCGGTCACGCCGCCGAGGGGTATGCGGCAGCCTCCGGCCGCGTCGGCGTCTGCATGGCCACGAGCGGCCCGGGCGCCACGAACCTCGTGACCCCCCTGGCCGACGCCAACATGGACTCCGTCCCGATGGTCGCCATCACCGGTCAGGTGCCGAGCGCCGCGATCGGCACGGATGCCTTCCAGGAGGCTGACATCCGCGGCATCACGATGCCGATCACGAAGCACAATTTCCTCGTCACGAACCCCGACGACATCCCCCGCGCGATCGCAGAGGCCTTCCACATCGCCAGCACCGGCCGCCCTGGCCCGGTCCTCGTGGACGTCTCCAAGGACGCCCTGCAGGCGCAGACGACCTTCTCCTGGCCGGTGCAGATGGACCTGCCGGGCTACCACCCGGTCACCCGTCCGCACTCCAAGCAGGTGCGCGAGGCGGCCCGCATGATCCTGGCGTCACGCCAGCCGGTCCTCTACGTCGGCGGCGGCGTCATCCGCGCCGGAGCGTCGGCGTCCCTGCGTCGCCTGGCGGAGGTGACCGGGATCCCGGTCGTCACGACCCTCATGGCCCGCGGTGCCTTCCCCGACTCCCACCCCCAGCACCTGGGCATGCCCGGCATGCACGGGACGGTGGCGGCCGTCGGGGCGCTGCAGAAGTCCGATCTGCTCATCACCCTCGGGGCCCGATTCGATGACCGCGTCACGGGCAAGCTGTCGACGTTCGCCCCGAACGCGGGCGTCATCCACGCCGACATCGACCCGGCCGAGATCGGCAAGAACCGCGTGGCGGACATCCCGATCGTGGGTGACCTCGCCGAGACCCTGCCGGAGCTCATCGCTGCGATCGAGGCCGAGCAGGCCGCGGGGGCCCTCGGCGACTACGAGGGCTGGTGGGCCACGCTGAACCGCATGCGCGAGACCTACCCGCTCGGCTACGACACCTTCGACGACGGCTCGCTCGCTCCCCAGTACGTGATCCAGCGGCTGGGCCTGATCAGCGGGCCGGAGACGATCTTCGCGGCCGGAGTCGGCCAGCACCAGATGTGGGCCGCCCAGTTCATCAACTACGAGCACCCCAACACGTGGCTGAACTCCGGTGGCCTGGGCACGATGGGCTACGCCGTGCCCGCAGCGATGGGAGCCAAGGTCGCCTGTCCCGACTCCACCGTCTGGGCCGTCGACGGCGACGGGTGCTTCCAGATGACCAACCAGGAGCTCGCGACCTGCTCGATCAACGACATCCCCATCAAGGTGGCGCTGATCAACAACGGCAACCTCGGCATGGTGCGCCAGTGGCAGACGCTCTTCTACAACGAGCGCTACTCGAACACCAACCTCGAGTCCTTCCGGATCCCGGACTTCGTCAAGCTGGCGGACGCCTATGGCGCCTACGGACTGCGCTGCGAGTCCCCCGAGCAGGTCGACTCCGTGATCGAGAAGGCGATGGCCATCGATGACGCCCCGGTCGTCATCGACTTCGTCGTGCACAAGGACGCCATGGTGTGGCCCATGGTGGCGGCGGGCACCAGCAACGACGACATCATGGTGGCCCGCGAGATGGCCCCCGACTGGAGCGGAGAGGACGACTGATGCCGCAGTACACGCTGTCCGTGCTCGTCGAGGACAAGCCCGGTGTGCTTGCCCGTGTGGCGAGCCTGTTCTCCCGCCGGGGCTTCAACATCGAGTCCCTGGCCGTGGGGCCGACCGAGCTTCCGGAGATCTCGCGCATCACCCTCGTCGTCGACGTCGAGGGGTCTGCCCTCGAGCAGGTGACGAAGCAGCTGAACAAGCTGATCAACGTCATCAAGATCGTCGAGCTCGACCCGAGCGCGTCGGTCCAGCGGGAGATCCTGCTGGTCAAGGTGCGGTCGGACCTCGAGTCGCGTTCGCACATCCTCGAGACGGCGCAGCTGTTCCGCGCCAAGGTCGTCGACGTGTCCCCGGAGTCGGTCACCATCGAGGCCACCGGCAAGGCCGACAAACTGCAGGCGCTCCTGAAGGTCCTCGAGCCGTTCGGCATCAAGGAGCTCGTGAAGTCGGGGGTGGTCGCCGTCGGCCGTGGCCCGAGGTCGATCAGCGATCGGGCCCTGCGGGCCGCCGACCGCCCGGCCTGACGTCCCGGGCCACCCGATAGCCTTCCCCCCGAATCCACGACCGACGAAGGAGCCCCCGTGGCCGAGCTGTTCTACGACGACGACGCCGACCTGTCCATCATCCAGAATCGCGTAGTCGCGATCATGGGCTTCGGCAGCCAGGGGCACGCGCACGCGATGTCGCTGCGCGACTCCGGGGTGGACGTCCGCGTCGGCCTGCCCGAGGGCTCCAAGAGCCGGGCCAAGGCCGAGGAGGCCGGTCTTCGCGTGGTCGATCCGGCGACGGCTGCAGCCGAGGCCGACGTCATCATGATCCTCGTCCCGGATCCGGTCCAGGAGCTGCTCTACAAGGATGCCATCGAGGCGAACCTGCAGGAGGGCGACGCGCTCTTCTTCGCCCACGGGTTCAACATCCGCTTCGGCTACATCACGCCGCCGGCCTTCGTCGACGTGTGCATGGTTGCGCCCAAGGGTCCCGGTCATCTCGTGCGACGCGAGTACGTCGCCGGCCGCGGCGTTCCTGCCATCGTGGCCGTAGAGCAGGACGCCACCGGCCAGGCATGGCCGCTGGCCCTGTCGTACGCGAAGGCGATCGGCTCGCTTCGCGCGGGAGGCATCAAGACGACGTTCACCGAGGAGACCGAGACCGACCTGTTCGGCGAGCAGTCCGTGCTCTGCGGTGGCGCGTCACAGCTGGTGATGTACGGGTTCGAGACGCTCGTCGAGGCGGGCTACCAGCCCGAGGTCGCCTACTTCGAGTGCCTGCACGAGCTCAAGCTCATCGTCGACCTCATGTACGAAGGTGGCATCGCCAAGCAGCGCTGGAGCGTCTCCGACACCGCGGAGTACGGCGACTACGTGTCGGGCCCGCGCGTCATCGACCCGCGGGTCAAGGAGAACATGCAGGCCGTTCTCGCCGACATCCAGAACGGGTCGTTCGCCAAGCGCTTCATTGACGACCAGCGCTCAGGAGCGAAGGAGTTCAAGGAGCTTCGCGCCAAGGCCGAGGCCCATCCGATCGAGAAGGTGGGTCGTGAGCTCCGCGGTCTCATGAGCTGGGTCGACAACAAGGGCGACGACTACGTCGAGGGAACCGCCGCGCGCTGACCCTGTCTCCGGCCCACAATGGCCGCATGACCTCTGGCCGCAGGACCGACACCAAGGTGTGTCAGTCCTGCGGCCGCGTCATGACATGGCGCAAGGCCTGGGCCCGCACCTGGGATGAAGTCCGGTACTGCTCGGATGCCTGCCGGCGCCGTCGCGTGACCGACGTCGACCAGCGCCTCGAGGACACCATCGTGGACCTGCTGAGCCAGAGGGCGGCCGGTTCATCCATCTGCCCCAGCGAGGCGGCCCGCATCGTGGGGGGATCCGAGGACGACCAGTGGCGACCGCTCATGGAGCCCACCAGGCGGGCAGCCCGCCGACTTGTCGACCGCGGTCTCGTCGAGATCACGCAGGGCGGCCGCGCCGTCGACCCGTCCTCCGCGAAGGGCCCCATCCGGATCCGGCTGGTCGCGACGTGACTCGGCTGCCCGACGTGCCCGTCGACGCCCCCGGTGCCCTGGCATGGGTGGGGGAGCGGCTCGACGGGCTCGCGAGCGGCCCTGTCGTGGCCTCGGACATCCGAGGCGGTCAGCAGGCGGCTGACGAGGCGCTCGCCTCATTCGACGTCGCCGGCTATGCGCGCAAGCGGAACGAGGTGTGGCCGGTCGCGCGCCGGGGGGCCTCGGGTCTTTCTCCCTACATCCGTCACGGCCTGCTGGACCTGCCTCGCGTCTGGGGCCACGTCGGCTCCGGCCCTCCGGACGATGCCCGCCGATTCCGGGACGAACTGCTGTGGCAGGAGTACGCGCGGCATGTCTACGCGCGCCTCGGCGAGGCCACGCGGCGCTCGCTGCGCTTCTCCGTCCCCGAGCACCTGACGCGCACCGACAATCCATGGGTCTCCGAGGCCGCGTGCCTGACCGCGGGGTGGACGGAGCTCACCGAGCGCGGGTGGCTGCCGAACCAGGTGCGGATGTGGCTGGCGTCCCACTGGGCCGTCCGATCCGGCCACGGGTGGCGTGAGGGGGAGGACCTGTTCTTCCGGCACCTGCTCGACGGGTCCCGGGCCGCCAATCGCGTGGGGTGGCAGTGGACCGCGGGAGCGCTCACCGGCAAGCCATACGGATTCAGCAGGTGGCAGGTCACCAAGCGAGCGGCACCGCTGTGCGCCACCTGCCCGCTCGAGCACAGGTGCCCCATCGAGGAGTGGCCCGAGGAGACCGAGCTGCCACCGCGCGGAACAGTGGACCCGCGCGTGCGCCGTGACCCCGACGTCGGGCGCACGGCCGGGCCTTCAGTGGCCCAGGTGTCGGGGGTCCCGGAGGCCGTGTGGCTCACGGCGGAGAGCCTCGGCGACGACGATCCCGCGCTGTCGAGCTGGCCGGAGCTCCCTGCCGTCTTCGTGTTCGACGATGCCCTTCTGCGACGCCTGCGCCTGTCGGCCAAGCGGCTGGCCTTCCTTGCCGAGTCGCTGGCGGATCTCAGCACCCGGCGCACGGTCGAGGTGTGGCGGGGTGATCCGGTCCAGGTGCTGGCCGGTCGATCGGTCGCGGCGACCTTTGCGCCTGTTCCCGGATGGCGGAGTCGCGCGCGTGAGATCGACATCGTCGCCCTGCACCCCTGGCGCTGGCTCGTCGAGCCGCATGCGGGGCCTGTGACGTCCTTCACGGCGTGGAGCCGCTCAAGCGGTGGCGTTCGCGGTGGCGCCGGGCGTCGATAGACTCGCCCGCGTGACCAAGCCCCGCGTGCTCATTGCCGAAGAACTGTCCCCCGCCACCGTCGAGGCTCTCGGCCCGGACTTCGAGATCGTCGAGTGTGACGGCGCTGACCGCGCCGCCCTGCTGCCGGCCATCGGCGATGTCGACGCGATCCTCGTGCGCTCGGCGACCCAGGTCGATGCCGAGGCGATCGCCGCCGCGAAGAACCTGAAGGTCATTGCACGGGCGGGTGTCGGGCTGGACAACGTCGACATCAAGGCGGCCACGCAGGCAGGCGTCATGGTCGTCAATGCCCCGACCTCCAACATCGTCAGTGCCGCGGAGCTGGCGGTGGCTCTGCTCCTGGCCTCCGCGCGCAACGTGGTTCCGGCGAGCTCGGCGCTGCGCAACGGGGAGTGGAAGCGCTCGAAGTACACCGGCGTCGAGGTGGCCGACAAGACGGTGGGCGTTGTCGGCCTCGGGCGCATCGGCATCCTCGTGGCCCAGCGGCTGAGCGCCTTCGGCGTCAAGCTCATCGCCTACGACCCGTACGTCCAGCCGGCCCGGGCCGCGCAGCTGGGCGTGCGCATGGTCCCTCTGGACGACCTTCTCGCCGAGTCCGACTTCATCACCATCCACCTGCCGAAGACCCCGGAGACCGTGGGCCTCATCGGCGATGCCGAGCTGCACAAGGTGAAGCCGACCGTCCACATCGTCAACGCCGCACGCGGCGGCATCATCGACGAGGACGCTCTCTACCGGGCACTGGTCGACGGACGCGTGGCCGGTGCGGGGCTCGACGTCTACGCCAAGGAGCCCTGCACGGACTCACCGCTGTTCACCCTCGAGAACGTGGTCGGACTGCCCCACCTCGGCGCTTCGACGGACGAGGCGCAGGAGAAGGCGGGCATCGCCGTCGCGAAGTCCGTGCGCCTGGCTCTGTCCGGTGAGCTGGTCCCGGACGCCGTGAACGTCCAAGGCGGCCAGCTCGACGAGACGATCAAGCCGCTCCTGCCGCTGGCCGAGCAGATCGGTGCGATCGCCTGCTCCCTTGCCGACGGCGCGGTGGAGCGGGTCGATGTCGCAGCCCTGGGTGAGATCGCCTCCCACGACGTCCGGGTGCTGGAGCTGTCGGCTCTCAAGGGCGTGTTCCAGAAGCTGGTCCACGACCCGGTGTCGTTCGTCAACGCGCCTGTGCTGGCGCAGCAGCGCGGTGTCGAAGTGGCGCTGACCACCGACTCGGTCAGCGAGGACCACCGTTCGCTCCTGCGCGTCACCCTCACCCTGACCGACGGCGCCACGGTCAGTGTTGCGGGCACTGTGACGGGCCCACGGCACACGGCCAAGATCGTGGAGGTCGACGGATTCGACATCGACGTCCCGGTGAGCGACCACATGGCGTTCCTGCGCTACCCCGACCGTCCCGGCGTCGTCGGCAGCGTCGGGCGCATCCTCGGCGAGGCGGGCGTCAACATCGGTGGCATGCAGGTCAGCCGAAATGGGGTCGATGCGCTCACCGTCCTCACCGTCGACTCGGCGATTGCGCCGGATCAACTGGCGGCGATCGTCTCCGATATCAATGCGAGCTCGGGCAAGGCCGTCGACTTCGCGTAGTCGGGCACGATCATGGATCGCACCGTCCGTGCCGGGCTCGCATGGGCCTTCCTCGGTGTCCTGCTCTTCTCCTTCTCGCTTCCTCTGACGAAGGTGGCGGTGGGCGGGTTCGACCCGTTCCTGACCGCTACCGGGCGTGCTGTCGTCGCCGGCGTGATCGCGGCCGTGCTCCTGATCATCGTGCGCGTGCCATGGCCGGCCCGTTCCCAGCTCAGGCCCCTGCTGTTCACGATGGCCGGTGCGGTCTTCGGCTGGCCCATCCTGCTGGCACTCGCGCTCCAGCGCACGACCTCCGCGCACGCGGCTGTCATCGCGGCCTTCATGCCGCTGACCACCGCCCTGTTCGCCGTCCTCCGGAACCACGAACGGGTGAGTCGCCAGTTCTGGGTAGCCGCCAGTGCGGGGACTGCTGCCCTGGTGCTGTTCGCGCTGTCGAGGGGAGGCGCCGAGGGAGCAGACCTCGTCGCGGACCTGCTCATCGTCGGCGCCGTCCTCAGCTCGTCGTGGTGCTATGTCGAGGGAGCGGCGATCACCCGGGTCATGCCCGGTTGGCAGGTGATCTCGTGGGTCGTGGTGCTGGCGCTGCCGATCACCGTCCCCGCGTCGGTCGTCTTGTGGTGGCTGACGTCGGCGGACTACCAGACGACCTCGATCGAGTGGGCGTCACTCGTGCTGCTCGGGGTGTCATCGATGTACCTGGGATTCTTCGCCTGGTACCGCGGCCTGTCCCAGGCCGGCACCGCCTACGGCGGGCAGGTGCAGCAGCTCCAGGCCCTGCTCACCCTCGTATGGTCGGTGCTCCTGCTCGGCGAGGTCGTGACGGTGATGACGGCCGTCACGGCCGTGATCGTGGTGGTGTGTGTGGCCTGGGCCCTGCGCAGTCGCGCCTCGCCCACGGTGGCGCCCGAGGAGTGAGCCGTCGACTGGCTAGGTCAGCCGGGATCGAAGTGCGCTGAGGGTCCGGGCGTCCAGGCCGAGCGCGCCTGAGAGGTAGTCGCCGAGACGGCCGTGCTCGCGATGCATGAGGCTGATGGCGGCCGCGAGGTAGTCCGGCTTCACGAAGATCATGTCGGCGAGGGCCTCCGCATCGCCTCCCTCGGCCGCGAAGGCGTCGAGCAGCGGCCGGTACGCCTGCTCCATCGGCGCATTGCTGCCCACGTAGTCCTCCATGATGTCCTCGAGATCGGCTCCACACAGGCGCTGCAGGAGAGCTATCGCCCAGCCGGTGCGATCCTTGCCGGCCGTGCAGTGGATCACCGCGGCCCCGTCGCCTCCCGCGATCTGCGTCAGCAGTGCCCGGTAGCTGGAGTGCGCGGACGGGAGCGTCACGAAGTGCCGGTAGGTCTCGAGCATGAGCTCATGGGCCCGACCACCCCCGACGACGAGGTTCACCTCCGCGATGCTGGCTCGATCCGGCTTGGCCGTCACGAGTGATGCCACTGCCGCTGCACCGCTGTGCGGACGGTCGGCGAGGACGTCGAGCAGGGTCACGGTGATCGGATCGGGGACGTGGTCTGGACGGTGCTCTGCCTCGTCCGCGGTGCGCAGGTCGTAGACCCGTCGGACGTCCAGCTCCAGCAGCGCGTGATCGTCGTCGGGGGAGTGCCCGGAGAGCTGGGCTGAGCGGAAGACGACTCCGGGACGCAGCGCTCCCGAACCGGCGAGCGCTGCGTCCCGGAAGTTCGGGATGTCAGGAGGCGTCACGCATCGCCCGATTGACCGCGGAGACGATCGCCTTGAGCGAGGACGAGGTGGTGGAGGGATCGATGCCCACGCCCCAGAGGACCCTGCCGTTGACGGCGCACTCCAGGTAGGACGCTGCGGAGGCGTCACCGCCAGAGCTCATCGCATGCTCGGCGTAGTCGAGGACGCGCACGTCGATGCCGAGACCGTTCAGTGCTTCGCAGAAGGCGGCGATCGGGCCATTGCCGGCGCCCTCGAGCGACACCTCCTCGGTGCCGTCCCGCAGCACCACCTGCACCGTGGTGTGGCCGTCGACCTGGGAGTCCTGCCTGACCGACTTGAGCGAGAACCGGCCCCAGGGCGCGCTCGGATCGGGCAGGTACTCGGCGGAGAAGGTCGACCACATGTCGGCCGGACTCACCTCGCCGCCCTCCTCGTCCGTGACGCTCTGGATCACGCGGGAGAACTCGATCTGGAGCCGACGCGGGAGGTCGAGCTTGTGCTCCGTGCGCATGATGTAGGCCACCCCGCCCTTGCCGGACTGTGAGTTCACGCGGATGACGGCCTCGTACGTGCGGCCGACGTCCTGCGGGTCGATCGGCAGGTACGGCACAGCCCACTGCTGCTCGCGCACCGGCACTCCGGCTGCGGCGGCATCGGCCTCCATCGATGCCAGGCCCTTGTTGATGGCGTCCTGGTGGGAGCCGGAGAACGCCGTGTAGACGAGGTCGCCGCCGTACGGGTGACGCTCGTGGACCGGGATCTGGTTGCAGTACTCGACCGTGCGACGGATCTCGTCGATGTCGGCGAAGTCGATCTGCGGGTCGACGCCCTGGCTGAACAGGTTCAGTCCGAGGGTCACGAGGCAGACGTTGCCGGTGCGCTCCCCATTGCCGAACAGGCATCCCTCGATGCGGTCTGCGCCGGCCATGTAGCCCAATTCGGCCGCCGCGACGGCAGTGCCGCGGTCGTTATGCGGATGCAGGGACAGAACGACGGAGTCTCGCCGGGCGAGGTTGCGGTGCATCCACTCGATCGAGTCCGCATAGACGTTGGGCGTGGCCATCTCGACCGTGGCCGGCAGGTTCAGGATCACCTTGCGGTCGGGAGTGGGCTGCCAGACGTCGGTCACGGCGTTGCACACACGCAGGGCGAACTCCAGCTCTGTGCCGGTGTACGACTCTGGCGAGTACTCGAAGAAGACATCCGTCTCGCCGGCGATCTGGTCCGCGAACTTCTGGCACAGCTGTGCGCCGTGCACGGCGATGTCGACGATGCCGTCCTCGTCGAGTCCGAAGACGACGCGACGCTGCAGGGTCGAGGTCGAGTTGTACAGGTGGACGATGGCCTGCTTGGCGCCGCGGATGGCCTCGAAGGTGCGCTCGATCAGGTGCTCACGCGACTGGGTCAGGACCTGGATCACCACATCGTCGGGGATGAGGTTCTCGTCGATCAGCAGCCGCACGAAGTCGAAGTCGGTCTGGGAGGCAGAAGGGAAGCCGACCTCGATCTCCTTGTAGCCCATGCTCACGAGCAGGTTGAACATGCGCAGCTTGCGCGCGGGGGTCATGGGATCGATCAGCGCCTGGTTGCCGTCGCGGAGGTCGACTGCGCACCAGCGGGGGGCCTGGGTGATCACCTTCGTCGGCCACGTGCGATCGGGAAGAGCGATGGGGACGAAGGGGGAGTAGCGCTGGTAGGGCATCTGCGATTCGCGCTGGGTGTTGCGCTGCTCGTAGGGGGTCGTGCGATCGAAGGCGGTGCTCATCTGTGCTCCTGGAGTCGTCGGGGATGCTGCTGCGGTGGGGGACCGGCGAACGACGACACCCGCGACGAGGAGGCCGGTGGTCTAGGCCTCGCCGCGGCGGCGAAGGAGCAGCAGCGCCGAATGCACATGGGCAGCGTAGCAGCCGGCGTTGGAGCAGACTGAGCCCATGTCGCTGACGGATCTCGGTGAGCCCAAGTACCTGCTCCTGACCACACATCGGGCGGACGGAACCCCGGTGCCGACGCCTGTGTGGTGTGTGCGGGACGGCAGCCGTCTTCGGGTCATCACGCAGGCGGACTCCGGCAAGGTGCGGCGAATCCGGGCGAATGCGGACGTGCAGGTGGGGCCCTGCGATGCGCGCGGCCGACCGAAGGGGCCTCAGGTGCCCGCCCGGGCCATCCTGCTCGAGGGGTCGCAGGTCGAGGCGACGGCCGATGCCATCGCACGCAGGTACGGCCTGCTCGGCCGCCTGCTCATGCGACGCAGCCGTCGGCGCATGGAGCGAGGAGGCGCCGGGATGGCGGCGATCGCGGTCGAGGCAGGGGCGGCCACCTGAGTGATCAGCGGCGGCGTCCTGCCGTGAAGTAGGCGATCGGCCCGACGAAGTTCACGGCGATCGCCACCGCCCAAGCCGGTTTGGGCCCGCGAACGAGCTCGCGTGGTCGCCGGGCGAGGTCGATCCACGCGGCTGTGGCGAGAGCCACCTGGACGCAACCGGCGGTCACGACCGCCGTCTGCTGCGCGGGGGACAGGTCACTCCATCGACGTCGCTGCATCATCCACCTCCGGTACCACGATCGCCGATGCCCGTGACGGGTGTCCACTCGGGGCTCACTACCCTTGGCGACCATGGCGCAGACCCTGAACCTTGCCCTCATCCCCGGCGACGGCATCGGCACGGAGGTGGTCGCGGAGGCCGTGAAGGTCCTCAATGCGATCGCCCCGGCCGCCGGACTGACGGTGTCCACGACCGAGTACGACCTCGGGGCCCGTCGCTACAACGCCACCGGCGAACTGCTGCCGGACTCCGTCGTGGAGGAGCTGCGCGGCTACGACGCCATCCTGCTCGGGGCGATCGGTGACCCCTCGGTGGCCCCGGGCATCCTCGAGCGCGGGGTGCTGCTGCCGCTGCGCTTCGTGATGGACCACCACCTGAACCTGCGTCCGGTGAAGCTGTACCCGGGCGTGACCACCGGACCGCTGGCCGGCAAGGGTCCTGCGGAGATCGACTTCGTCGTCTGCCGTGAGGGCACGGAGGGCCCCTACGTGGGGGCCGGCGGCACCCTGCGGGCGGGCACGCCCCACGAGGTCTCGACCGAGGTGAGCATCAACACGGCCTTCGGTGCCGAGCGCATCATCCGCGACGCCTTCGAGCGTGCCATGCGTCGTCGCAAGAAGGTGACCCTGGTGCACAAGACCAACGTCCTGGTACATGCCGGCAAGACGTGGAAGTCCGCGTTCGATCGCGTGGCAGCGGAGTATCCCGAAGTCGAGACCGACTACCAGCACGTGGATGCCGCCGCGATGTTCTTCCTGACCCAGCCCGAGCGGTTCGACGTCGTCGTCACAGACAACCTCTTCGGCGACATCCTCACCGACATCGGTGCAGCCATCTGCGGCGGCATCGGCCTCGCGGCCAGCGGCAACATCGATCCGACGCGCAGCAACCCGAGCATGTTCGAGCCGGTGCACGGGTCGGCACCTGACATCGCCGGCCAGGGCAAGGCCGACCCGACGGCCACGGTCATGTCGCTCGCGATGCTGCTCGACCACGTCGGCCAGCCGGAGGCGTCGGCATGGGTCGAGTCCGCCGTGGCGGGCGATCTCGCCACTCGAGGCTCGTCCGTGCGCAGCACCAGTGAGATCGGTGATGCGCTCGCCGCGGCTGCCGTGTCGGCGGCGACGAGATAGGTTCAGGGACCATGACCGCGACCGAGTCCGGGACGGCCCTGTGGCCGATCGCCATCAACCCCTCCCCGCACCCCACGGGTGCACAGGAGCGGGATGCCGTGCTCGCGAACCCCGGCTTCGGGCAGCGGTTCACCGACAACATGGTCCGGGCCACCTGGACGGCTGACGAGGGCTGGCATGACGCCCGGCTCGAGGCGTACGGTCCCCTGACCCTCGACCCGGCCACGAATTTCATGCACTACGGGCAGGCGATCTTCGAGGGCCTCAAGGCCTATCGCCATGATGACGGGAGCATCTGGTCCTTCCGTCCGATCCAGAACGCGGAGCGGTTCTCCAACTCCGCCCGCCGTCTTGCCATGGCCGAGCTCCCCGTCGAGCTGTTCGTCGGCTCCCTCGAGGCGCTGGTGCGCCAGGATCGTGACTGGGTGCCCTCCGGCCAGGAGCGCTCGCTGTACCTGCGGCCCTTCATGATCTCGACCGAGGTCGGTCTCGGAGTGCGTCCGGCGAACCGCTACGAGTACCTGCTGATCGCATCGCCGGCGGGTGCCTACTTCCCCCGCGGGCTGACCCCCGTGTCGGTCTGGGTCTCCGACGACTACGTGCGCGCGGCACCGGGCGGCACCGGTGAGGCGAAGTGCGCAGGCAACTACGCCGCCTCACTCGTGGCTCAGGCTGAGGCCGCGACCCACAACTGCGACCAGGTGGTCTGGCTCGATGCTGTCGAGCGTCAGTGGGTCGAGGAGATGGGCGGGATGAACCTGTACTTCGTGTACGGGTCCGGCGACAGCGCCCGACTCGTCACACCCGAGCTCACCGGATCCCTGCTCCCGGGCATCACCCGGTCCTCGCTCCTCACGGTCGCGTCGGATCTCGGCATTCGGGCCGACGAGGGGCGCATCAGCGTCGACGACTGGCGGCAGGGCTGCGAGTCGGGCGAGATCACCGAGGTGTTCGCCTGCGGCACCGCCGCAGTCATCACCCCGGTCGGTGAGGTCAAGACCCGCACCTCGGGGGCCTGGAAGGTCAGCGATGGGGGCACGGGCCCGGTGACGCAGCGCCTGCGGCAGTCCCTGCTCGACATCCAGACGGGGCAGGCGCCCGACCGGCACAACTGGCTGCACCGTCTCGTCTGAGGGGCGGGTCCGGGGCTGCCGACGGACGATCGTCGGCTGTGTGGGAGGATCGCTCACGTGTTCAGCACCACCATCATTATCAACTAGCGCGTCGACCGCAGTCGACGCGCAGCCCTTCGCACCCGCGGGGGGCTTTTTCGTTGGCGGCACGACGCTGATTGCGAGGTAGGACCATGGTTCGCCCCGATGGTTTCCACGTCTACGACACCACCTTGCGCGACGGCGCCCAGCGCGAGGGCATCTCGTACTCCGTCAACGACAAGCTCGCCGTGGCCCGCCTGCTCGACGACTACGGGGTCGGCTTCATCGAGGGTGGCTGGCCGGGGGCACTGCCGAAGGACACCGAGTTCTTCCAGCGGGCCCAATCCGAGCTGACGCTCGTGAACGCCCAGCTGGTGGCCTTCGGTGCCACGCGCAAGGCCGGCGTCCGGGTCGAGGAGGACCAGCAGGTGCGCGCCCTGCTGGAGTCCCAGGCCCCTGTGGTCACCATCGTGGCGAAGTCCGACGTCCGTCATGTGACGGACGCGCTCCGCACCACGCTCGACGAGAACCTCGCCATGGTCGAGGACACCGTCCGGTTCCTCGTCGGTGAGGGTCGGCGGGTGTTCGTCGACATGGAGCACTTCTTCGACGGCTACAGGCACGACCCTGACTACGGGGTCCGGCTCCTCGTGGCCGCCGCCGAGGCGGGGGCATCGGTCGGGGTGCTCTGCGACACCAACGGGGGCATGCTTCCGCACGGCATGTACGAGGTGGTATCGGACGTCAAGGTCAGATCCGGTGTCAGGCTCGGGATCCACTGCCAGGACGACACCGGCTGCGCCGTCGCCAACTCGGTGTCCGCAGTCGAGGCCGGCGTGTCGCACGTGCAGTGCACGGCGAACGGCTACGGCGAACGCACCGGCAACGCCGACCTGTTCGTCGTCGTGCCGAACCTCCAGCTCAAGCTGGGCATCGACTGTCTGCCCGCAGGGTCCCTCAGGGAGACGGTCCGCATCTCGCACGCCATCGCGGAGATCGCCAACATCGCTCCTGACACCCACCAGCCGTACGCGGGCTGGGCCTCGTTCGCGCACAAGGCCGGTCTGCATGCGAGTGCCCTGAAGGTGAGTGCCGAGCTGTACAACCACATCGACCCGGCGGTCGTCGGCAACCAGCAGAACGTGCTCGTGACGGAGATGGCCGGCCGCGCCTCGATCGAGCTCAAGGGTGCCGAACTCGGCCATGACCTGTCGCAGAAGCCGGAGGTCGTCAGCCGGGTCGTCGAGCAGGTCAAGGAGTTGGAGGCCGAGGGCTGGAGCTTCGAGGCGGCCGATGCGTCGTTCGAACTGCTGATCTGGGGCAGTGAGGGTCGGGAGCTGTCGTTCGAGGTGGAGTCATGGCGGACGATCGTCGAGCAGGATGCTTTCGGTGCCGTGAGCACGGAGGCCACGGTGAAGATCCACCTCGACGGCGAGCGGATCATCTCCACCGCCGAGGGCAACGGCCCGGTGAACGCCCTCGACCGCGCACTGCGCCGTGCCATCTTCCAGAAGTACCCGGATCTGGAGGGTATGCGACTGGTCGACTACAAGGTGCGCATCCTCGACGAGAAGCTGGGCACGGGCGCCCGGACACGTGTGCTCATCGGCACCGCCGACGGGCACGACTCGTGGAGCACGGTCGGGGTGCACGAGAACGTCATCGCAGCATCGTGGCGGGCGCTGGAGGACGCTGTCCGATACGGACTCCTGCGCCGCGATCGGTAGGGTCCTGTCGTGCGCATCTGCCGAGTGTCCTGGAACGACGAGCTGCATTACGGCGTGATCGAGGGCGAGGCCGTGGCCCTGCTGACCAGCCACCCGTTCGGGGCCTTCGAGCCCGACGGTCGGGTGCTCGCGCTCGCTGACGTGCGGCTGGTCGCGCCCGTGCTGCCCTCCAAGGTGATCGCGGTCGGCAAGAACTACCTCGATCATGTGCGGGAGATGGGCGGTGACGCTGCTCCCGCCGAGCCGATGATCTTCCTGAAGCCGAGCACGTCGGTGATCGGGCCGGGTGATCCGGTGCTGCTTCCGTGGCAGTCGGAGCAGATCGAGCACGAGGCTGAGATCGCCGTGGTGATCGGGCGGCTGTGCCGCGATGTCCCCGAGGACCTCGTTGACGACGTCGTCCTCGGCTATACGTGCGCGAACGACGTCACCGCGCGTGACCTGCAGCGCACGGACGGCCAGTGGGGCCGGGCGAAGGGATTCGACTCCTTCTGCCCCCTCGGCCCATGGATCGAGACCGACCTTGACGTCGACGATGCGCTCGTCGAGTGCCGGGTGAACGGTGACGTCCGTCAGTCCGCCGTCGGGGGCGACATGGTCCGCACTCCACGTGAGCTCGTGGCCTGGATCAGCTCGGTCATGACCCTGCTGCCCGGTGACGTCATCCTCACGGGCACGCCTGCGGGAGTCGGGCCGCTGAGCGCCGGTGACGAGGTGAGCGTCACGATCGGGGGCATCGGCACGCTGACCAACCCGGTGGTGGACCGTGGCTGACTCCGGCGTGCGGGTGCGCTTCTGCCCGTCACCGACCGGGAATCCCCACGTGGGGATGGTCCGCACGGCCCTGTTCAACTGGGCGTTCGCGCGGCACACCGGTGGCACCTTCGTCTTCCGCATCGAGGACACCGATGCCGCTCGCGACAGCGAGGAGTCGTACGAGGCCCTGCTCGAGGCGCTGTCGTGGCTGGGATTGACCTGGGACGAGGGGCCGCTGGTGGGTGGGCCCTACGGTCCCTACCGGCAGTCCGAGCGCATGCGCGAGGGCACCTATGCCGACGTTGCGGCACGGCTGGAGGCAGCGGGCTTCGCCTACCGCTGCTACTGCAGCGCCGAGGAGCTGGAGGCCCGGCGTGAGCAGGCGCGTGCGGAACATCGCGCTCCCGGCTACGACGGCCACTGCCGCGACCTGTCCGCCGAGCAGGTGGGTGCCCTGCGCGCCGAGGGCCGGCCCTCCGTCCTGCGGTTCCGGATGCCTGACCATGACTGGACGTGGGACGACCTCGTCCGCGGGCCGATCACGTTCGCGGCCGATCAGGTGCCCGACTACGTCCTCGTGCGCGCGAACGGCGAGCCGCTCTACACGCTGGTCAACCCCGTCGATGACGCCATGATGCGCGTGACCCACGTGCTGCGCGGGGAGGATCTGCTGTCGTCGACGCCCCGGCAGCTGGCGCTCTACGAGGCACTCGCGGCCGTCGGCGTCTCCGACGGCACGACTCCGCGGTTCGGTCACCTGCCCTACGTCATGGGTGAGGGCAACAAGAAGCTGTCCAAGCGCGATCCGGAGTCCTCGCTGCAGTGGTATCGAGACGAGGGCTACCTGCCCGAGGCTCTCCTGAACTACCTGTCGCTGCTGGGCTGGTCGATGGGGGAGGACCGCGAGTTCTTCAGCAAGGAGGAGCTCGCGGGCGCCTTCTCCCTCGACCGCGTGAGCCCGAACCCGGCGCGCTTCGACCTGAAGAAGTGCACGGCGATCAATGGCGACTGGATCCGCACGCTTGATCCCGACGATCTCGTGGAGCGCATCATCCCGTACCTCGTCCGTGCGGGTGTCGTGCGCGAGCCCGTGAGCGAGCACGCTCGTGAGGTACTCGAGGCCGCGGTCCCCCTCGTCCGCGAGCGCATGGAGACCCTCGGCCAGGCGGTCGGGATGCTCGGGTTCCTGCTCGTGGACGCGGCGGAGTTCTCTGTGGATCCTGCCGATGCGCAGGCCGTCCTCGACGAGCCCGGGCGTGACGTCGTGCGCGCGTCGATCGCTGCGCTGGAGCCTGTGGCCGACTGGAGTGCTCCGGCCATCGAGGAGGCCCTTCGGTCCGCCCTGATCGACGGCATGGGACTGAAGCCCAAGGTGGCCTTCGGGCCAGTGCGCGTGGCGATCACCGGACGTCGAGTCTCGCCCCCGTTGTTCGAGTCGATGGAGATCCTCGGGCGCGAGGCGAGTCTCGCGCGGCTGGGTGCCGTCGGCTAGGCCGACCCGGGTCGGGCCGGTGCGCTGGGGCCTCTATACTCATCAGGCCGCACTGCGGCAGCCATTGGGGTATGGGGTAATTGGCAGCCCAACTGATTCTGGTTCAGTTAGTCTAGGTTCGAGTCCTGGTACCCCAGCGATGCGACATGGTGCTCGCGGTACCGGACTCGTTCGGTTGCTCGGGCTGCTTCCCGTGTCGCGATCAGGGTTCGCTACAGTTCGTGAGGTTCGCGATCAGCGTCCCACCGCACGGCCCCGTTGTGTAGTGGCCTAGCACGCCGCCCTCTCAAGGCGGTAGCGCGGGTTCGAATCCCGTCGGGGCTACGCGTTCGAAGGGCCCCCGGATCTCCGGGGGCCCTTCTACTTCGGACGGACGCCGTCCCGCGGGGTGAATTCCGCCCCTCATCGCAGGCCTGCGGGCCTAGAGTCCCGTTGAACGCTGGTGCGAACGAGGAGTGCGGAGATGAGGAAGCTGTCACTGGTCACCGCCATCGCCGTGATGCTGGGCATCGTGGTCGCGGTTCCGTCGTTCCCCGCGGCCGCCGCGTCGATGGAGTCCGGGATCTGCGAGCGGGTGTTCGTCTCTCCTTTCGACGCCGCAGCGGGAGCCACCGTCAAGACGCTCGACGGCCGGGGCAGGTCGGTCGCGGTCGGGCGCCGGACGTCCGACCGGGTGATCGGGGTGCTCGTCGAGGGGACCAGCGGCAACACCTGCACCCTGCCGCGATCCTCCTACGTCGAGGACGTGGTCGCGGCGGTGGAGACCGACATCACCGAGTCCGGTCGCGAGCAGGGTCTGGCCACACTTCGTGATGCCATCGCTGGACTGAGCTACACGCCGTCGGCCCGGACCCGAGGCAAGCTCCCGGACCCCTTCAGCGCCAGCTGCGAGGAGTTCGCTCCATCCACGCTCGCTCCGCCCGAGTCGTACATGGACGCGATCGCGATGGCGCTCTTCGCGGAGACGCTCGGGGATCCCGGCCTCGCGGCCGAGGGTGCAGCCAAGGCGCGGTCCATCGTCGAGTCGTGGGCGGAGAGCAATGCCGACGGCAAGGCGACCACGGTGTCGGACTGGACCAATGTGCTCGACTACCTGCAGGAGGCGGGTGCATCCGATTTCCACAAGGAACTCGCACGCAGGATGGCGCAGGCGGTGGCCGAGGACGCGTTCGCGCGCTACAACAAATCGGAGTGCCGGTCCTCGGCCAAGGACATCGAGTGCCTGATGAAGGCCGTCATCGTCCTGAAGTCGCTGGGTGCTGCTCCTACGGGCGCCGACGCTGCCGTGCGGGCAGGTCTGCGCTCGTGGAAGGAGGGTGCGGGCAAGGGCAAGAGGGTCAAGTGCCCGCTCGAGCGGTACCAGTTCCAGATGACCTACACCGAGCAGGGAGGCCAGCGCGGGTTCTCCAAGTTCGACACCGGGCTCGTCACCTTCGATGTCAAGGACGGCCGGATCACCAGCCGGGACAAGGGCCCCCTCGTCGTCACGGGTGGAACCGGCGGATGCTACGAGAAGATCGATGACGTCTGGACGCGGATCGGCTCGGGAACGATCAACGGCGGGGCATTCCCGTACAAGGTGAGCGGCGTCGACCGCGGTGATGACTTCCTGCTCCAGCTGCGCCCGCCCGGCAAGGTCACAGGCACCTTCTCCGGGGCCGAGGCGTGCGTCGCGTTCGGCGAACTGGCACCGATGTTCATCAACTCGATGCTGGAGTCGTACGCCGCTCCCGGCATCGAGCTGCCGGCTGGTGCCTACAACGTCGACGAGACCGTGGTCACCAGGGAGATCTTCGAGCCGACGGGCGAGACGATCGTGGGCACGCTGAGATACGTCTTCCGGATGGTCTACCCGCGCCGCTAGGGCCGCAGGCAGCCCACGGCTCGATCGCGGTCAGCCATGTGGCGACAGCTGCAGGGCGGCGTCCAGAAGGATGCGGCGCTGAACGGTGCTCGGACGCGCCAGCCGGTCCTGGGGCCCGGAGATGCTCACGGCGGCCACGACCCGACCGTGGGCGTCGTGCACAGGCACGCTCAGGGAGCCCACGCCGGGCTCGCGCTGGCCGAGGCTGTGGGCCCAGCCGCGGCGGCGTACCGACGCCAGGTCGTGCTCGCTGTACGCGGCGCCCCGCGTCAGGGTCTGGCGCTCGGGCTCCGGCAGCCAGGCCACGAGGATCTGGGCTGCAGAGCCGGCGCGCAGGGTCAGCAGCGATCCGACTGGCACGGTGTCGCGCAGGCCGGTCGCGGGCTCGGCGGCGGCGATGCACAGGCGATCGTCGCCCACGCGCCGGTACACCTGAGCGCTTAGGCCGGTCGCATCGCGCAGGTCGGTGACGGTCTGCTCCGCCCGCAGCCGCAGGTCGTCGCCGGCCGCTGCCCAGGCCAGCGGTGCCGGGCCGATCACGAAGTGACCGGCCTGATCGCGCGCCACCATGCGGTGGCGCTCGAGGGCCAGGGCCAGGCGGTGCGCCGTCGGGCGGGTGAGGCCGGTGGCCTGCACGAGATCGGCCAGCGAGCATGGCTGCTCGGCCACGGCGTCCAGGATGGCCACCGCCTTGTCCAGTACGCCGACCCCGCTAGACTTGTCCACGTCCTGATACTGATGTCTCAAATAGTGAGATGTCAACACGGACGACACCCGGGCGACGAAGGGATGACGATGGGCCGAACGCTTGCGGAGAAGGTCTGGGACGACCATGTGGTGCGTCGGGCACCCGGTGAGCCGGACCTGCTCTACATCGACCTGCACCTCGTGCACGAGGTCACCAGTCCGCAGGCCTTCGACGGGCTTCGGGCCACGGGTCGTCCGGTCCGCCGCCCCGATCTCACCCTCGCCACCGAGGACCACAACGTCCCGACGATCGACATCCTCGCGCCGATCGCCGACCCCATCTCCAAGGCGCAGGTCGACGCACTGCGCCGCAACTGCGCTGAATTCGGCGTGCCGGTCTACTCGCTCGGCGATGTCGAGCAGGGCATCGTCCACGTGGTCGGCCCGCAGCTCGGCCTCACCCAGCCGGGCATGACCGTGGTGTGCGGCGACTCTCACACGTCGACGCACGGTGCTTTCGGAGCCCTCGCCTTCGGCATCGGCACGAGCGAGGTCGAGCATGTGCTGGCCACCCAGACGCTGCCGCTGAAGCCGTTCAGGACCATGGCGATCACCGTCGAGGGTGAACTGCCCACGGGTGTCACGGCGAAGGACGTCATCCTCGCTGTCATCGCGCGCATCGGCACCGGCGGCGGGCAGGGCTACGTCCTGGAGTACCGCGGGTCGGCGATCCGCGGCCTGTCGATGGAGGGTCGCATGACCCTGTGCAACATGTCGATCGAGGCAGGTGCGCGCGCGGGCATGGTCGCCCCGGACGAGACGACCTTCGCCTACCTGAAGGGGCGTCCACATGCGCCGCAGGGCGAGCAGTGGGACGCGGCCGAGGCCTACTGGCGCTCGCTGCCCACCGATGCCGATGCCACTTTCGATGCCGAGGTGGTCATCGATGCCTCGACGCTCAGCCCCTTCGTGACCTGGGGAACCAATCCTGGTCAGGGACTCCCGCTGGATGCGGTCGTGCCGTCGCCCACTGATGCGCGGGACGAGGTGGATCGGATCGCGATCGAGCGAGCCCTGGAGTACATGGCGCTCACGCCGGGAACGCCGCTGCGCGAGATCCCGATCGACACCGTGTTCGTCGGTTCATGCACGAACGGCCGGATCGAGGACCTCCGCGCCGCCGCCGAGGTCCTGGCCGGCCGGCAGATCGCCGACTCGGTGCGGATGCTCGTGGTACCCGGTTCGGTCCGGGTCAAGCAGCAGGCGGAGGCCGAGGGCCTGGATCGCGTCTTCATCGCGGCGGGTGCCGAATGGCGCGAGGCGGGCTGCTCCATGTGCCTTGCCATGAATCCCGACAAGCTGGCTCCGGGAGAGCGCAGTGCATCGACCTCCAACCGCAACTTCGAGGGACGCCAGGGCCCCGGAGGCCGTACGCATCTGGTGTCGCCCGGAGTCGCGGCGGCCACCGCCGTCACCGGCCATCTCGCTGCCCCCGCCGACCTGTCCGCCGTGCGGGCCTGAGACCAGACGAGGAAGAGCCATGGAGAAGTTCATCGTTCACACCGGGACCGCGGTGCCGCTGCGTCGCAGCAACGTCGACACCGACCAGATCATCCCCGCGGAGTACCTCAAGCGCATCACCCGTCATGGATTCGAGGACGGCCTGTTCTCGGCCTGGCGCAAGGATCCGGACTTCGTCCTGAACCGCCCCGAGTACGCCGGGGCAACCGTCCTGGTCGCCGGCCCCGACTTCGGCACGGGCTCCAGTCGCGAGCACGCGGTGTGGGCACTGCAGGACTACGGCTTCGCCGTGGTGCTGTCGTCCCGGTTCGCCGATATCTTCCGCGGCAACTCCGGGAAGGGCGGGCTCCTCACCGCACAGGTCGACCAGGATGTCATCGAGGCGCTGTGGGCGGCCGTGGAAGCCGACCCTGCACTGGAGGTCACCGTCGACCTCGACCGCCGGGAGGTGCGCGCCGGCGGGCTGGTGGCCGACTTCGATGTCGACGACTATGTGCGGTGGCGCCTGATGGAGGGTCTGGACGACATCGGCATCACGCTGCAGTACGCCGCCGACATCGACACCTTCGAGGCTGCACGGCCGGACTGGAAGCCGACGACGACTCCCGTGAGCTAGGTCACGGGCGTCGACCCGGACGATGGGTCCGGCCCGGGAATCCATTGCCGTGCAACGAATTCGTCGGCGTGGCGATTTCGGTGGCGGATGCCGCGCACCTAGGGTGGGGGAGCCGGCCGACAGGTGCCGGCCCTACACCCTCCGGAGGGGTTACCAGTGAACAAGGCTGAACTGATCGACGCCGTGGCCACGCGCCTCGGCCACAGCAAGCGCGACGTCACCGAGATCGTCGACACCTTCATCGAGGAGACGAAGAAGGCGGTCGCCAACGGCGAGAAGGTCGCGGTGAGCGGATTCGGCGTCTTCGAGAGCCAGGCCCGCAAGGCCCGCCTCGGACGCAACCCGCGCACGGGTGAGACGGTCAAGATCAAGGCCACGAAGCTGCCCAAGTTCCGCCCTGGTGCGGAGTTCAAGGCAGTCGTGTCGGGTGCGAAGAAGCTCGTGACGAAGGCGCCGGCGAAGAAGGCCGCTCCGGCGAAGAAGGCCGCTGCCAAGAAGGCACCGGCGAAGAAGGCCGCTCCGGCGAAGAAGGCCGCTGCCAAGAAGGCGCCGGCGAAGAAGGCCGCTGCCAAGAAGGCTCCGGCGCGCAGGAAGTAGCGCACCGAAGCCTCAACAGGGCTGACGAGACGAGCCCCCGTGCACCTGCGCGGGGGCTCGTCTCATGATCCGTGGACCACGCCGGACGACTCAAGGAGCGCCCGAGTTCGAGGGCCGAGGGGTGGCAGGCCCGGCGCCGTCAGATCCGCCTGGGTGTCCACATCGCAGCGCGCTGACAGAATGAGGTCGCAGAAGGCCCCGCCCCGCAGTGCAACGAGGTCCACGGCTCCCGCCGCACGGTGCCGCGCCCGGGAGCCCTCCCCGTAGGCGGGCGGCATCAGCGTTGCCGATGCGGCGAGCCAGATGGTGGTGCCCGTACCTGCCCGGTCGGCCACGAAGCTCGTCTCGTGGGCGAGCCCCGCCTCGAGTACGTGATCAAGCGCCGAGGTGGTCAGTCGCGGGAGGTCGGAGACCACCACCGCGATCCGGGCCCTGGCATCTGCCTGGCGCGCAGCGGCCGTGACCGCCGCATTGATGCCCTCGTGCCCGGAGTCGTCCATGACCCGAGCCCCGAGGGCGCCGGCGATCGTGCTGGCCTCCGGGTCACCCGTGGCGACGATCACCTCGTGCACGGCGGTGCTCGCGAGCACGGAGACCAGCACGTCGGCGAGGAACGCGCTCGCGAAGGCGGAGGGCGGCAGCGAAGCCTCGCTCATGCGTGACTTGGCGTGAGCCAGGCTCTTCGCGGGAACCACCACCGACCACACCTGTCCGCTCACGTGGCCATCCAACACCGGGGTGGCCGGAGTCCGAGCAATGCCTCGTCACCGACGCCCCCCGACCGCGCGCAGGCGTTAGTGTCGGAGCGGGCCGGCGGGTGCCGCGGGTCCGTGAGGAGGGGCGCAGGTGGGAGGCATGGGGCCGCACGTGGGCCGACATGATCGCCTCGGACTCGGATATCGCCTCGCCGTCGCACTCCTGTGGCCCGTCATGCGCACCGTGGTGGCCTGGGACATCCGCGGAGCCGACCGGCTGACGAGTGCACCGGGCGGCATCGTCGTCGCGGCGAACCATCTTTCCTGGTTCGACCCACTCGTCGTGGCCTACACCCTCTGGACGGCCGATCGGCCGCCGCGCTTCCTCGCCAAGGAGCCGCTGTTCCGTGTCCCGATCATCGGCCGGGTCATCCGCAGCGCGGGGCAGATCCCGGTGTACCGGGAGACGGCGGATGCGGCGAACGCCATTCGTGACGCCCTGGTCGCCCTCGATCGCGGCGAGTGCGTGGCCGTGTATCCCGAGGGGACGATCACCCGCGAGCCGAGCCTGTGGCCCATGGTGGCCAAGACCGGCGCCGTCCGGATGGCGCTCATCTCCGGTGCGCCGCTGTTCCCGATGGCCCAGTGGGGTCCGCAGGACGTCATGGCTCCCTACAGCAAGCGCATCCGGCTGATCCCACGCCGGACGATGCAGGTTCGCGTGGGTGAGCCGGTGGATCTGGCGGACCTCGCCGAGCAGCCACTGGACGCTGACACCATGCGTGAGGCGGGGGATCGGCTCATGCAGGCCATCACCGACCTGCTCGCCGAGATGCGCCAGGAGACACCGCCCCGGGAACGCTTCGTCTATCGCAGGGAGGCACCATGACCAGGGTTGCGATCATGGGGAGCGGGTCCTGGGGGACCGCATTCGGCATGGTGCTGGCCGATGCCGGAAGCGATGTCGTCGTCTGGGGTCGCGACCCTCAGGCCGTCGATGACATCGCGCAGCGACACCGCAATGAGGCCTACCACCCGGGGGTGGACCTGCCCACACGCATGACGGCGACCGTCGATGCGCAGGCAGCCCTGGACGGAGCCTCACTGGTGGTGCTCGCGGTGCCCGCGCAGGTGCTCCGGTCGAATCTGGGTGAGTGGGGCGCGGGGATCAGCCGTGACGCCGTCCTCGTGAGCCTCATGAAGGGCATCGAGATCGGCACCTCCAAGCGCATGAGCCAGGTGATCATGGAATCGGCGGGAGTCACGGCCGATCGGGTCGCGGTCGTGTCAGGCCCGAATCTCGCGCGTGAGATCGTCGAGCGCCAGCCGGCGGCCACCACGGTCGCCTGCGTCGACGAGACCAGTGCGCGGCGGCTGCAGGATGCCTGCACGACCGAATACTTCCGCCCCTACTGGACGACCGACGTCGTCGGGACCGAGATCGGTGGGGCCGTCAAGAACGTGATCGCCGTCGCGAACGGGATGGCGGCAGGCATGGGTCTGGGGGAGAACTCGCAGGCATCGCTGATCACCAGGGGTCTGGCCGAGATGGCGCGGCTGGGCGTGGCGCTGGGCGCCGACCCCCTGACCTTCCAGGGACTGGCAGGAGTCGGCGACCTGGTGGCGACCTGTCAGTCCCCCCTGTCGCGCAACCGCACCTTCGGCTTCAACCTCGGCCGCGGGCTGACCGTCGAGGAGACCGTGGCCGCGACCAAGCAGACGTGCGAGGCCTACAAGAGCTGCCAGCCGATCCTCGCCCTCGGCCGCGAGAACGGCGTCGATCTGCCCATCACCGAGCAGGTGGTGCAGGTGCTATACCACGGCCGCTCTCCCCGGACCATGGCCGCGTCGTTCATGTCGCGCGACACCAAGCCGGAGGTCCTGCTCCGCGAGTGAGCGGTTCAGGCCTGGGGAAGCGTGTCGAGGGCGGCGCGCAGATCCGTCCAGAGATCGTCGGCATTCTCGATCCCGAAGGACAGTCGGACGAGATCCTCGGGCACGACAGCGCTCTCCAGCGGCCAGCGGCGCCGACGTTCGAGCAGCGACTCGACACCGCCCAGGCTGGTCGCATGCACCCAGAGGCACACCTCGGCGCTCAGCTGCGCGGCCGCTGGCACGCCACCGGTCAACTCGATCGCGGCGATCGTCCCCCAGCCGGGATAGCGCACGCGCGACACCGCCGGATGTCGCGACAGGTGCGCGGTGATGGCCCGCGCGTTGTCCTGGGCGCGCGCGATGCGCACGGCCAGCGTACGGAGTCCGCGCAGCGCGAGATAGCAGTCGAATGCCCCGGGGGCCGCCCCCAGCAGGACGCGCCTGATGCGTACCTGCTCGGCCAGCACCGGATCGGCGCAGACGATCGCGCCCATCAGCAGGTCGGAGTGGCCGCTCAGGGCCTTCGTGACGCTGTGGAGGACGACGTCGGCGCCCATCGCGAGGGGCTGCTGCAGCAGGGGCGTGGCAAAGGTGTTGTCGACGAGTACGAGAGCCCCCGCCTCATGACCCGCGGCGATGCATGCCGGAAGGTCGGCCACCTGGAGGAGGGGGTTGGTCGGTGACTCCAGCCACAGCAGGGCCGCACCCGAGCAGGCAGCCTGCACGGCAGCGGTGTCGTCGACGTCCACGGTCACGAGCCGGATGCGCTCGACCTCCGCGAGCTCGCGGAGCCGAACCGCCACTCCCGTGTAGGCGGAGGTGGGCGCGACCACCAGACCGCCGGCTGGAACGAGGTCCATGACGGCGTTGGCGGCGGCCATCCCGGAGCTGAACACCACGGCTGTGCCGTGCTCGAGGGCACCGATGGCCTCCTCCAGCGCACTCGTCGTCGGCGCCCCCTCCCGGGCGTACTCCCAGGCCCCGCCCGCATGGAAGGTCGATGCCGGGACGATCGGGGTGTTCAGCGGGGCGTCCGGCACAGCGGCCGGGCGGCCGGCGGTGACGGCGACGGTGTCGGGCGCCCAGGGCGGCTGCTGCATCCCGGAAGCGTAGCGCCGGATGCGCGGGTGCCTGTCCCCGTGACGATAGCGTCACCCTGTGGAGCGGACCCGGATCGCCGTGATCGTGGGCGGACGCAGCAGCGAGCACTCGATCTCGTGCGTCAGCGGACGCGCCATCGTCGCGGCGCTGGATCCGGACCGGTACGACGTCCGGGTCATCGGCATCCGCCGGGACGGCGCATGGGTCGTGGCGCCTGACCTCGGGCCGGGGGTCGTGGTCGATGCAGACCCGCTTCCCGAGATCGCCTCCGATGCGCGGCCGATCCCGATCGAGGAGGCCCTCGACGTCGATGTCGCCTTCCCGGTGCTGCACGGCCCCTGGGGCGAGGACGGATCCCTGCAGGGGCTGCTCGAGACGCTCCAGGTCTGCTTCGTCGGCTCGGGGGTGCTGTCATCGTCCGTGGCCATGGACAAGGGATTCATGAAGACCCTGCTCGCGGCCGCGGGACTGCCGGTGACGCCCTTCGTCACCATCAGCGATCTTCGCTGGCGCGAGAACCGCTCCGCCGTGCTCGACTCCGTCGCCGAACTTGGGCTGCCCGTCTTCGTCAAGCCGGCCCGAGCGGGATCGTCCCTGGGCATCACGAAGGTCTCCAGGGCCGAGGACCTCGTCCATGCGATCGAGCATGCCCGTGTCCACGATCCGCGCGTCATCGTCGAGCAGGGCGTGATCGGAGCGCGCGAGATCGAATGCGGCGTGCTCGCTGACGCCGGCGGGCTCCCGGAGGCGAGTCGCTGTGCCGAGATCGTCGTTCGCTCTGCCCATGAGTTCTACGACTTCCAGGCGAAGTACCTCGACGACTCCGCAGACCTCATCGTGCCGGCGGACCTCGCTGATGAGGTCGAGAGCCGCCTGCGTGAGATGGCGCTCGTCGCATATGAAGCCCTCGCCTGCGAGGGTCTTGCTCGGGTCGACTTCTTCCTCCGACCGGACGGCGAGCTCGTGGTGAACGAGGTCAACACCATGCCCGGCTTCACCGGCATCTCGATGTACCCGCGCATGTGGATGGCGACGGGCCTGACGTACGCCGAGCTCGTCGATGCGCTGGTGCGTGATGCCCTGCGCAAGGGCACCGCCCTGCGCTGACCCGCGCGCTGACAGACTGGCTGCCATGTCGATGGATGCAACGCTGCAGGGGACCGGCGAGTTCGGGCTCATCGATCGCATCACCGCGGGCCTGGCTCCCGATCCGCGCGTGCTGGTCGGCCCGGGCGACGACTGCGCGGTGCTCGCCGTTGCCGGCCGCTCCGTGCTCGTCACGTGCGATGTGCTCGTGGAGGGTCGTCACTTCCGTCGTGACTGGTCAACGGCGATCGACATCGGGCGCCGTGCTGCTGCGGCGTCGATGGCGGACATCGCCGCGATGGGTGGCACGACGACGGGGCTTGTGGTGGGCTTCGGTGCTCCGGCCGACACACCAGCCGCCTGGGCGGTGGAGTGCACCGCGGGCCTGGTGGAGGAGGCGTCCTCGGCGGGTGCGTCCCTTGTCGGGGGCGACGTCGTGGAGTCTCCCGTCATCACCCTGAGCATCACGGCCCTCGGCGAGGCCTCGGGCAGCGGTCCGGTGCTGAGGTCCGGGGCCCGGGTCGGAGATGTCGTCGCTGTCGCCGGACGTCTGGGCTGGGCGGCCGCCGGGCTGGCCCTGCTGTCGCGGGGGTTCCGCTCGCCTCGCGTGCTGGTCGACGCGCATCGCTACCCGGTGCCGCCCTACTCGGCGGGGCCGTGGGCCGCGGCCGCCGGTGCGACCTCGATGATCGACGTCAGTGACGGGCTCATCGCCGATGCGTCGCACCTTGCGCGGGCCTCGGGTTTGGTGGTGAGCATCGACACGGCCGATTGGGAGGTGCCGGAGGAGCTGCAGTCGGCTGCCGCTGCCTTCCACGTCGATCCACGCGAGTGGATGCTCACGGGAGGCGAGGACCACGCCCTCCTGGCCACGTTCCCGGCAGGGACCGAACTGGGTGAGGGCTTCCGTGCCATCGGGTCGGTGGTGGCAGGGTCGGACGACTTCGACGAAGGCCGATCCTCGGGTGTGCAGGTGGACGGCGTGATCCGGTCAGCCGACGAGGGCTACCGGCACTTCACCGGACACTAGAGCCGGGGCAGACGATGCCCCCGCAGACGATGCACCCGGGCGTCAGGCGCGGGCGACCTTGCCGGACTTGATGCACGACGTGCAGGCATTGACGCGCTTGGGCGTGCCGTTCTGGACGGTGCGCACGGTCTGGATGTTCGGGTTCCAGCGACGCTTCGTCCGACGGTGCGAGTGGGAGATGCTGTTGCCGAAGCCGGGACCCTTGCCGCAGACATCGCAGTTGGCAGCCACGGTGCACTCCTTCGTTGTCCGTCCGGGACGGTGGTCGGTGTCCGTCCACAGGACGGGGACTGGTGCGACGCGAACGGCCGCGAGGGAGAAGACTAGCCGACGGCCCGGCGCGCACCCAAATTGAGGGTAGCGTCGGTCGTCGGGGACCCGGGTGGGGCATGCTGCGCCTGTCCGCGGGGGCGGGTCGGCGGGAGCGCAACGAGGAGGTCCAGTGGCGTCGGAGCCGGGGGTGCTCTCCGCGGGCGCGGTCCGGGACTGGGCCCACCACGCTCGGGCCGGGCTGGCGGCGGCCCGGGACCGCATCGATGCCCTGAACGTCTTCCCCGTGCCCGACGGAGACACCGGGACGAACCTGCTGCTGACCGTGGACTCCGCCATGGGATCGGTCGACGAGTGCTGGGCTGCCGGTCGCGTCTCCACCGCCGACGCGGCCCGGGCCTTCGCGATGGGAGCCCTGCTCGGGGCACGGGGCAATTCCGGGGTGATCCTGTCGCAGATCCTGCGGGGGAGCGCCGAGGTGCTCTCCGGCGTGGGGGATGAACCCCTCGACGGTCGTGGGGTCCACCGGCTCCTGAGCCGGGCGGCCGACCTCGCGTACGAGGCTGTGGCCCATCCGGTCGAGGGCACCATCTTGACCGTGATCCGCGCGGCAGCCGAGGCCACCGCGTCTCACCAGGCCGCCAGCGCACTGGCGGCCATGGACGCCGCGGTCTCGGCCGCCGAGGACGCCCTGGCCCGGACGCCGACCATGCTCGAGGTCCTGCGCCTGGCTGGCGTGGTCGATGCCGGCGGCCAGGGCCTCGTGCTGGTGCTCCAGGCGTTTCGCTCGGCCCTGGCCGGTGCTCCCGTCCCCGACGTCGTCGACATGCCGTCAATCGCACCCGACACCCCTGACTCCGCCCGAGCACCGGAGTACCGGGGTCCGGCGTTCGAGGTCATGTACCTGCTCCATGCCGACGACTCCGCCGTGCCCTCCCTGCGATCGGCCCTGGACGCCCTCGGCGACAGCCTGGTCGTCGTCGGTGGCGACGGCCTCTGGAACGTTCATGTGCACGTCGACGACGCTGGCGCTGCCGTTGAGGCCGGACTCGCCGCGGGCGCGCCGCACCGCATCCGCATCACCCACCTGGCCTCGGCGCCGGTGCATGCCGGAAGTCTGGGCCTGCCCGACACCGGCCGCCGTCTGGTGGCGGTCGCGCACGGGCCGGGTACGCAGCGGGTGCTGGAGGAGGCCGGCGTCGTCGTGCATGTGGCGCAGGCGCGGGTTCGTCCGTCCACCGCAGAGCTCCTGGATGCGATGCAGCGGGCGCATGGCGTCGAGGTCGTCCTCCTGCCCAGTGACTCGGACACCAATGCCGTCGCCGAGATCGCCGCGGAGCAGGCACGGGCCCAGGGCATGCGCGTGGCGGTGATCCCCACGAGATCGGTGGTGCAGACCCTCGCCGCTGCGGCGGTGCATGATCCCGCGGCGGGATTCGAGGACGACGTCATCGCCATGACACGGGCGGCCGGCGCCACGCGATACGGGGCGGTGACGATCGCCAGCCGCGCTGCGCTGACCACCGCCGGCCCATGTGAGGCCGGTGATGTCCTCGGTCTCGTGGACGGCGACATCGTCGTCGTGCGGCGTGACGTTCAGGAGGCCGTGCGTGACATCCTCGCCGGCATGCTGGCGATCGGGGGCGAGCTCGTGACAGTGGTGTTCGGCGTCGAGGAGCACGAGCCGCAGCGTGAGGCGCTCATCGCGTGGATCGAGCGCACGTTCCCGCTGGTCGAGGTCGTCGCCCTCGACGGGGGTCAGCCCCTGTGGCCGGTGATCGTGGGGGTGGAGTGACGCCCGACGGTGACATCCGCGCCACGCGCCTGTCTCGGGTGCTCGGCGCGAAGACCGCCGAGGCGCTCGAGAAGAGCCTGGGCCTGCGTACTGTCGACGACCTTGTTCGGCACTACCCGCGTCGGTATGCGGAGCGGGGCGAGCTGACCGATCTCGCATCGCTCGTCGAGGGGGAGCAGGTCACCGTCATGGCCGAGGTCACGTCCGTGACCGTGCGTCCCATGCGCCAGCGACGCGGAACGATCCTCGAGGCCGTGATCAGCGACGGCCGCGAATCGATGTCGCTGACCTTCTTCAACCAGAAGTGGCGCGAGCGCGACCTGCGTCCGGGTCGGCGGGGGCTGTTCGCCGGTGTCGTGGGTCGATACCGGGGCACTCTCCAGCTCGCCCACCCGGACTTCTCGCTGCTGCCGGACGGTGTCGGAGAGGAGTCCCTCGCCGCCCTGGAGTTCGCCGGTGCCCTGATCCCGATCTACCCGGCCGCCAAGTCCGTGACGTCATGGCAGGTCAATGCCGCGATCGAGGTCGTGCGCTCCTACTTCGACGAGCTTGCTGACCCCATACCCGACGACGTCAGACGGGAGCACGGCCTCATCGACCTGGGCGATGCGCTCACCGGGATCCACCGGCCCACCGCTCGAGCAGACATCGAGGCGGCAGTGACACGCCTGCGCTTCGAGGAGGCCTTCGTGCTGCAGGTGCTCCTTGCGCAGCGGCGGGCCGCAACCCGCGCGCTGTCCGCCACTCGGCGCATCCCCGCCACGAGTCCGCTCGTCGACGCCTTCGATGCCCGACTGCCCTTCGCGCTCACCGCGGGTCAGCTGGCGGTGTCGGAGCAGATCGCGGCCGATCTCGCCGACGAGCATCCGATGCACCGCCTGCTGCAGGGCGATGTCGGCAGCGGCAAGACCGTCGTGGCCCTGCGAGCGATGCTGCGCGTCGTCGACGCGGGCGGCCAGGCGGCGCTCCTCGCGCCCACGGAGGTGCTCGCCGCGCAGCATCACCGGTCGATATCCGCGCTCCTCGGGCCGCTCGCCGAGCGCGGCCGGCTCGGTGGCTCCGACATCGGCACGAGAGTCGCCCTGCTCACCGGATCCCAGCGCGTGTCGGAGAAGCGGAGTCAGCTGCTCGATGTGCTGTCCGGAGACGCGGGCATCGTCATCGGCACGCATGCACTCCTGCAGGAGCACGTCGACTTCAACGATCTGGCACTCGTCGTGGTCGACGAGCAGCATCGCTTCGGCGTGGAGCAGCGTGCCGCCCTGGCGGCGAAATCACGTGAGGGCACGCGGCCGCATGTGCTCGTCATGACGGCGACTCCCATTCCCCGCACCGTGGCGATGACGACCTTCGGCGACGTCGACGTGTCGACCCTCTCAGAGGTGCCGGCAGGGCGGTCGCCCGTGGCGACGCACGTGATCGTCGGCGCCGAGCAGCCCGGGCATCTCGCACGCGCATGGCAGCGGGCCATGGAGGAGGTGCAGGCCGGGCATCGCGTGTTCGTCGTGTGCCCTCGCATCGGCGATGGATCCGACGAGGAAGCCGGCGCAGGAGGCGCCGGTCAGGAGGACGGTGCTGCGCCGCGCGCCGCCGCCGTGCTCGACGTCGCGCGCCAGTTGAGCGAGGGCCCGCTGGTCGGCGCCCGCGTGGGTGTCCTCCACGGACGCATGCCGCCGGAGGAGAAGGAGGACGTCATGCGGCGCTTCGCCGGCCCGCGTGACGAGCGCGCCATCGACGTGCTGGTGGCCACCACGGTCATCGAGGTCGGCGTCGACGTACCTGAGGCGACCATGATGGTCATCGTGGATGCCGACCGGTTCGGCATGTCGCAGCTGCACCAGCTGCGCGGCCGCGTCGGGCGCGGCACGCTGCCCGGGCTGTGCCTGCTCATCACGGACACCGACGCCGGTTCGCCTTCGCGCGCACGCCTTGACGCCGTCGCCTCGACGACCGATGGGTTCGTGCTGTCGGAACTGGATCTGGACCTGCGCCGGGAGGGTGACGTCCTCGGCACGTCGCAGTCGGGGATGCGTCGCACCCTCCGCCTCCTGGAGGTCGCCCGTCATGGCGACGTCATCGTGGCTGCGCGTGAGGCGGCCAGCGTCATCGTCGACCGGGACCCGACGCTGGCGACCATGCCGGGCCTGGCTCACGCTGTCGACGCCCTGGTGCGCGACGACAGCGCCGAGTACATCGAGAAGGCGTGACCTCCTGATGACACGGATCATCGGCGGATCCGCGCGCGGACGTCGCCTCGCGGTGCCGGCGCGCGGAACCAGGCCCACGTCCGATCGCGTTCGCGAGTCGCTGTTCTCGTCGTTGGAGGCTGACCTGCAGGCCGATGCGACCGGGTGGGGCGACATCGACGCGCTTGACCTGTACGCCGGATCCGGGGCGCTGGGGCTGGAGGCCCTGAGTCGGGGCGCACGGTCGGCCGTGCTCGTGGAGGCCGACCGCGGTGCCGCGCGGACGCTTCGGGAGAACGTCGCGACGGTGGGACTCCCGGGTGCCCAGGTGCTAGTGCGACGGGTCGAGTCCCTGGCGTCGATCGTGCCGCCTGACCAGGGCGCCTCGCTGGTCCTGGTGGACCCGCCCTACGACGTCGCGGCTTCGGCCGTGGCCGCAGTGCTCGACCGGCTGGCCGGGGCAGGCTGGATTCGTGACGGGGCCCGCATCGTGGTGGAGCGATCGACCCGCGACCTGGACGATCCCCTCCCGCCGGGGTGGGGGAGCGTGCCTCGACGCCGGTTCGGCGACACCAGCCTTTGGTACGGTCGAGGCGTAGCAGGACGGCAGCACGGAGGGGAGGGCCCCTGATGCACGTTGCGGTGTGCCCGGGTTCGTTCGACCCGGTGACGAACGGCCACCTGGATGTCTTCGAGCGTGCCGCCGCAATGGCCGACGAGGTCGTCGTCGCTGTGCTCATCAACGACTCCAAGGCCGGGCTCTTCACGATCGACGAGCGCATGGAGATGCTCCGTGAGGTGGTCCGGCCCTACGGCAACATCACGGTGGAGTCCTTCCACGGCCTGCTGGTGGACTTCTGCCAGGAGCGCGGCATCACCGTGATCGTCAAGGGCCTTCGTGCGGTCAGCGACTTCGACTACGAGCTTCAGATGGCTCAGATGAACTACCGGCTGGCGGGGGTCGAGACCGTGTTCATCACGACGAACCCCCTCTACAGCTTCCTGTCCTCGAGCCTGGTCAAGGAGGTCGCGAAGTTCGGTGGCGACGTCAGCGGGCTGGTGCCCGATGCCGTGTTGTCGCGGCTGCAGGGGCGACTCTCGGCCAGAATGGGCTCCTAGCCTCACCCCGCCGACACCTGTCAAGGAGACCTCGTGGATGTGCAGGAACGCCTCGACGAACTGGCGGTCCTCGTCGAGGACGCCAAGTCCATGCCCCTGTCGGCCTCGTGCATCGTCAACCGCGCCCAGGTCCTCGACCTGATCGAGGAGATCCGCACGCTCCTGCCGGAGTCGGTGCAGCGGGCGGACGAGCTGCTCGCCGACCGGGAGGCCGTGGTGCAGGACGGCCGCCGGGAGGCCGACCGCATCCTCGAGCGGGCCCGTGCGGAGGCAGACCGGCTCGTGTCCGAGCACGAGGTCTACCTCGCCGCCGTGGCGGAGGCCCAGGCGGTGGCCGACGCCACCGCGTACGACACTGCCCGGATGCGCAAGGAGACCGACGACTACATCGACGCCAAGCTCGCGACCTTCGAGATCACCCTGCAGAAGACGCTGCAGACGGTCGACCGCGGTCGCGAGCGGCTGCGCAGCCAGATGTACCAGGAGCTGGCCCCCCAGGCGGGCGGCCGTGGGGCCGAGGAGGTCTTCGACGCCGAGGCGCTCGAGGACCCTGGGACCGTTTAGGCGGTTGCCGGTCCGGCAGGGTAGCCTGCTGCGTGCCTCTCGCGAGGCCACGGTCCGTCATGCCGAGAGTGGTGAGCACCTGTGACCAGCCTCGACCCGTCCGACCCGCTCGTCCTCGACGCGCGGAGCCTGCAGCGCAGGCCGGGGTCGATGGTCACGGTGAACCGCACAGCTCCGGCCCCGGCAGGCCTCGGCGTCGCGATGGCTCGGGTGCCCGAGGGATCGCCGATCGAGCTCGACCTGCGATTGGAGTCCGTTCTCGAAGGCATCCTCGTGTCCGGCATCGCGGATCTCGAGATCAGCGCGGAGTGCTCGCGCTGCCTCGACCCGGTGCAGTGGCACGAGGAGGTGGACCTCACCGAGCTGTTCCGCTACCCCAGCACGGACGCCCGTGGCGCCGTGGTGGAAGAACCGGACGAGTCCGAGGATCCACTGCCCCTGGTGCAGGACGATCTGATCGACCTGCTCCCGGTGCTGAGGGATGCCGTGGTGATCGACCTGCCACTGGCGCCCCTGTGCGGCGAGGAGTGCCTCGGCCTGTGTCCCGACTGCGGGATCCGGCTGGAGGACGATCCGCAGCATCAGCACCAGATGTCCGACCCGCGCTGGGCCGCACTCGCGGACCTTCTCGAGCCGGGCGACCCACACGCCTGACACCTCGCACGAGGTGCCTGACACGAAGGAAGCACCGTGGCCGTTCCCAAGCGGAAGATGTCCCGCTCCAACACCCGTCATCGTCGTTCGCAGTGGAAGGCGGCCACCCCCACGCTGGTCGTCTGCGCCCGCTGCAAGGACAAGCACATCGCCCACACGGCGTGCCCGACGTGCGGCACGTACGCCAAGCGTCGCGTGCTGGACGTCTAGTCCTTGCCCACGGTCGCCCTCGACCTGCTCGGCGGTGACGGGGCACCCGCGGTCGTGGCCGATGCCGTAGCGCATCTGCTGACACCAGACCGGCAGTTGTCCGCCGACGTCGTCCCGGATCTCGTCCCGGACCTCGTCGTCGTGGGGCCACCGGATCTTGCCCGCGAGCTGCTGCTCGAACGCGGCGTCGCGGCGAATGCCGTGGAGATCGCTCCGGCCCTCCGTGCGGTCGGCATGGACGACGACCCGCTCAGCGTGATCCGGGCGCACGACGACGTCACGGTGTCGGTCGCGGCTGGCTTGGTGTCGTGCGGACGGGCCGACGCATGGGTCTCGGTGGGCCATACCGGTGCGGCCGTGGCCGCCGCCGTCCTCGAACTCGGCCGCCTCGCGGGGATGTCCCGACCGGCGCTGGCCGTGGTGGTGCCCGCCCTTGCTGGTCCGGTGGTCCTGCTCGACGTCGGCGCGGCCCCGGACGCCACGCCGGACCTGCTGAGGCAGTTCGCGGTCGCCGGATGCGCCTACGCCGAGAGCCTGGGCATCGAGGATCCGGGGGTCGGTCTGCTGACCATCGGCGGCGAGGCGGGCAAGGGGGATCGGCTGCGCAGGTCGGCGCATGAACTGCTCGGGGAGGTCCTGGTTCCCCGCGGAGTGCGATACGTAGGTCCGGTCGAGGGGCACGACGTCGCCCTCGGTCGCCGTGCCCAGGTGGTGGTCACCGACGGATTCACCGGCAATGTGCTGCTGAAGGGCCTCGAGGGGGCTGTGCAGTGGTCGGCGGCCCGCATCGGGCAGGCCTACCCGGATCCCGCACCGGCCCGGCGCGTGGTCGTCCAGACCGCGACATCCGACTTCGCCGGAGGCATGCTGCTCGGTGTGGACGGAGTGACGGTGGTCGGCCACGGGGCCGGCACCCCGGAGGAGATCGCGGCCTGCGTCCGCCTGGCCGCGCGGGCTGCCCAGCGCGACCTGGTGGCGCGTGCCGCCGGGGCGCTCGCAGGCTGGTCGGCATGAGGCCCTCGCCGTCGGACGTGGTGCGTCAGGCGCTCGGACAGGTGCTGGACCCGGTGCTTGTCGAGCACCTGCGTGGTGACTCCCCCGTGCTGCACCTCGGACCAGGGCCCTTCGGCTCCGGTGCGGCGCTGTCGTCGGCTGATGCCATCGCGGTCGCGGATGCCATCGCGCGCGTCGCCCGCGAGTCCGGTGCCGAGTGCCTCCTGCTCGACGAGGATCTGCCCATGGACAACGCTGCCGTGACGCTCGAGCAGGTCGCCGACGCCGTCGCCCGGCGCTGGGCGGAAGCCGTCCGGCCGGGAGGGGAGGGGCCGTGACGGCGGACACCGCATCGCTGGAGGCCGCCCTCGGGACCACGGTGGATCCCGCCCTGCTGTCGCTGGCCCTCACCCACCGCTCGTACGCCTATGAGAACGGCGGCCTGCCGACGAACGAGCGGTTGGAGTTCCTCGGTGACAGTGTGCTCGGGATCGTGGTGACCGAGACCCTGTACCGCGACTTCCCGGACTGGTCCGAGGGTCAGCTGGCCAAACTGCGCGCGGCCGTGGTCAACGCGCAGGCCCTTGCAGAGGTGGCCCGCGGTCTCGAGCTGGGGAGCCACCTGCGCCTGGGGCGTGGTGAGGAGACGACCGGCGGGCGCGACAAGGTGTCGATCCTCGCCGACACCTTCGAGGCGGTGCTGGGTGCGATCTACCTCGACAGCGGCCTCGAGCGGGCCCGCGACGTCGTCATGCGGCTCGTCGGACCGGTCATCGCTCGAGGCGCGGAGCTGGGCGCCGGCCTGGACTGGAAGACCTCGCTTCAGGAGATCGCCGCTGCCCTGGGTCGCGGTGTCCCGGAGTACCGGGTGCGCCACGAGGGGCCGGACCACGCGCGCGAGTTCTCTGCCCAGGTGGTCGTCGACGACGAGGTGGTCGGCGAGGGCGTCGGCCGGTCCAAGAAGGCCGCCGAGCAGCAGGCAGCCGAGCGCGCCTATCTCCGGCTCGCCGAGGCCGATGCCTGAACTGCCGGAGGTCGAGGTCGTGCGCTCGGGCCTGCAGCGGTGGGTCGCCGGGCGGACGATCGCCAAGGTGGAGGTGCTGCACCCCCGAGCTGTCCGGCGCCACGATCCCGGGCCCGCAGCGCTGGCAGCCGGGCTGCGCGGGCGCACGGTCCGCTGCGCCTCGCGCCGCGGGAAGTACCTGTGGCTGCCGATCGGTGAGGACGCCCTAGTCATCCACCTGGGCATGAGCGGACAGGTGCTGCTCATGGCGCCCGATGCTGCCGATGAGGCCCACCTGCGGATCCGATTCGCGTTCACCGACGGTGGGCGCCAGATGCGCTTCGTGGATCAGCGCACGTTCGGCGGGGTCATGGTCGATCCCCTGGTGCCCGACGATGCCGGTGGCCGGGTGCCGGCGAGCGTGGCCCATATCGCGCGCGACCCGCTCGACCCGCTCTTCGATCAGGGTCAGGTGAACACAGCTCTCCGGCGCAGGCGGACGGAGGTCAAGCGCGCCCTGCTCGACCAGGGTCTGGTGTCGGGCATCGGCAACATCTACGCGGACGAGGCGCTGTGGCGCGCAGGAATCCACGGCGCCCGGGGCGCCGACCGCCTCACGCGGGGGCAGGTGGATGTGTTGTTGGACCACGCGCGGGACGTCATGGCGGAGGCCCTGGCCCAGGGGGGCACGAGCTTCGACTCCCTGTACGTCAACGTGAACGGCCAGTCCGGCTACTTCTCGCGATCGCTGAATGCCTACGGCCAGGAGGGTGAACCCTGCCCGCGGTGCGCCACACCGATCCGGCGTGAGTCGTTCATGAATCGCTCCAGCTACTCGTGCCCGTCATGCCAGCGTGGCCCGCGTCGCCGTGCCGCAGTTCGCAGGTAGAGTCCGGCCGTGCATCTGAAGAGCCTGACCCTCAAGGGCTTCAAGTCCTTCGCCTCCTCCACCACCTTGTCCTTCGAGCCCGGTGTCACCTGCGTGGTGGGGCCCAACGGCTCAGGAAAGTCGAATGTGGTCGATGCGCTGTCATGGGTCATGGGTGAGCAGGGCGCCAAGTCGCTGCGCGGCGGGAAGATGGAGGACGTCATCTTCTCCGGCACGTCCGGCCGTGCCCCCCTCGGCCGCGCCGAGGTGTCGTTGACGATCGACAACAGCGATGGCGCGCTTCCTATCGACTACACCGAGGTCACCATCGCCCGCACACTGTTCCGCAACGGCGGTTCGGAGTACTCGATCAACGGCGAACCGTGCCGCCTGCTCGACGTGCAGGAGCTGCTCAGCGATTCCGGTATCGGGCGTGAGATGCACGTCATCGTCGGCCAGAACCGACTCACCTCGATCCTCGAGGCCACGCCGGAGGATCGCCGCCACATCATCGAGGAGGCTGCGGGCGTCCTGAAGCACCGCAAGCGCAAGGAGAAGGCGCTGCGGAAGCTGGAGGCCATGGAGGCCAATCTGATGCGCCTCCAGGACCTCACCACCGAGCTCCGACGGCAGTTGAAGCCGCTCGGCCGCCAGGCCGAGGTCGCCCGGCGCGCCGTGGTCATCCAGTCCGAGGTGCGCGACGCACGCCTGAGGCTGCACGCCGACGATCTCGTCGCGCTCCGGATCGCACTCGAGGCCGAGGTCGCCGACGAGACTGCCCTGCGCGAGCGGCAGGACGCGGTCGATGCCGAGCTGACGGAGCTCAATGCAAGACAGGCGCAGGCGGAGGCCGAGGCCGAGGTCGACGCGCCGCGTATCGCGGCGATCCAGGAGACGTGGTTCTCGCTCAACGGCCTGCGGGAGAGGTTCCACGGGCTCACGCAGGTCGCAGCCGAGCGGGTGCGTCACCTTCAGCCGGAGCCGGAGGAGGACGACAACGGTCGCGATCCCGATCAGATCGAGGCCGAGGCGCGGGTGCTGCGAGCCGAGGAGTTCGAGCTCGGTCGACTCGTGGAGTCCTCGCGCGAGGCGCTCTCCCAGGCGGAGACCGAGCGGCTGGCGGCGGAGTCCGCCGCGTCGGCAGAGGAGCGCCGGGTGGCCGCAGTCGAGCGGGCCGCGGCCGATCGTCGCGAGGGGCTGGCCCGGCTCACCGGCCAGGTGAACGCAGCCCGATCGCGCATGGAGGCGCGCACCGCGGAGCTGGATCGCCTCTCGCGTCAGATCGCGGAGGCCCGCGAGCGCGGAGAGTCCGCCCAGCAGGAGTTCACCCGGATCGAGATGGATGTCGCCGGGCTCGATGCCGGTGAGGTCGACCTCGACCGCGAGCACGAGCGCGCGGAGGCGGGCCTGGTCGAGTCGGATGCCGAGGTCGAGCGCCTGCGGAGTGAGGAGGCGTCCGCGGAGCGTCGTCGCGCTGTCCTCGCGGCGCGCCGGGAGGCCCTCGAGATCGGCCTCGAGCGCAAGGACGCGGGTGCTCGGCTCACGGGCTCGGACCGCCCGGTCGGCGGAGTGCTCGGCACCCTCGCCTCCCTGCTGCAGGTCGAGCCCGGTGCGCAGACTCCTGTGTCCGCCGCGCTGGGCGATATCGCGGACGCCGTCGTCGTGACCGGGCTCGATGCCGCCATGGGTGCCGTCGTGCTGCTCAAGGACGAGGACGCCGGACGCGCAGCACTCGTGCTGGCGGATTCGGGGGAGGTCCGCGCACCCCGACCGCCGGTGCGCGAGGCCGGGCGACCGGTCATCGAGCTGGTGCGATGCGATGCCGCCGTGCGGCCCGTGGTCGACCAACTCCTCGACCGCTGGATGCTGGTGGGCGACCTCCGCGAGGCGGCCGAGCTCGCCGCGCACCATCCGGGACTGTCCTTCGTCACGCCCGAGGGCGACGTGCTCGCCAGCGGCGTGGTGCATGGCGGCTCCACGAGCACCCCGAGCCGCCTCGAGGCGCAGGTCGCCTACGACGAGACGGTCGCCGATCTCGATGCCGTCACCGCGGATCTCGAGCGGCTGCGGTTCGCCCTCGTGGCTGCCAAGGAGCGGCAGGCGCAGGCGGCTCAGCGCGTCGAGGGCACGCTCTCGCGCCTGCACGAGTCCGATGCCCGGATGGCCGCCGTGGCCGAGCAGCTCGGTCAGCTCGGCCAGGTCGCCCGTGCGGCACTGGCCGAGGCCGAGCGGCTCAGCGCCGCCCGTGCAGCGGCCGAGGTCGCGCTCAGCGCCGACCGCGATCAGCACGATCAGCTCGTCGCCCGACTCGAGGCGGCCAGCGGAGAGCTCCCGGTCGACGGCGGCCCCGACGCACGTGATCAGCTGAACTCCGTCGCCTCCACTGCACGGCAGCATGAGGTCGACGCGCGGCTGGCCCTTCGCACTGCTGAGGAGCGGGTGGCCGCCGTCGGTGCACGTGCCCAGCAGCTCGAGCGCGCAGCCGAGGGCGAGCGGCAGGCGCGGGCCGCGGCCCTCGAGCGACGCGTACGCCGGGCCCGCGAGCTGGTGGTGGCCCAGGCTGTCCTGGACGGGGCGCGCATCGTGTCGACCCGCATCGACGCATCCGTCTCGATTGCCGGTCGTGAGCGCTCCACCCTCGAGCGGGCGGTCAAGGAGCGGGACGCCCTGCTGTCCTCCCTGCGCGCACAGCTGCGCGAGCTTGCTGCCGAGGCCGATCGGCTGAAGGACTCGGTGCATCGCGATGAGGTCGCCAGGGCGGAGCAGAGGCTGCGCATCGAGCAGCTCGAGGATCGCGTCCTGGAGGACTACGGCATCGAGGCCGAGGTGCTCGTGGCGGAGTACGGCCCTGACCAGCCGGTGCCTCCCACGCCTCCCGTTCCCGGTGACGAGGCCGATGCCGCGGAGGAGCGCGCCCCGTATCCCTTCGTGCGAGCCGAGCAGGAGAAGCGCCTCAAGGGAGCCGAACGCGACCTCGCGCTGCTCGGCCGGGTGAATCCGCTCGCTCTGGAGGAGTTCACCGCGATGGAGGAGCGGCACCGCTTCCTGAGCGAGCAGCTCGACGATCTCAAGCGCACGCGCGATGACCTCCTCGCCATCGTCAAGGAGGTCGACGAGCGCGTCCAGCAGGTGTTCGCGGAGGCCTATGCGGAGGTCGAGCGCGAGTTCGAGGGTGTGTTCGCCCGGCTGTTCCCCGGCGGCGAGGGTCGACTGGTGCTGACGGATCCGGCCGACATGCTCAATACCGGGGTCGACGTCGAGGCTCGTCCGCCGGGCAAGAAGATCAAGCGGCTGTCGCTGCTGTCCGGCGGCGAGCGGTCGCTCACCGCCGTGGCCTTCCTCGTGGCGCTGTTCAAGGCGCGACCGAGCCCGTTCTACGTGCTCGACGAGGTCGAGGCGGCCCTGGACGATGTCAACCTCGGCCGGCTCATCGACATCATCGCCGAACTTCAGTCGACGTCGCAGCTGATCGTCATCACCCACCAGAAGCGCACGATGGAGATCGCCGATGCGCTCTACGGGGTCTCGATGCGCGGCGACGGGGTGTCGCAGGTCATCGGCCAGCGTCTCCGCGAGGCCGTCAGCGCCTGACGTCCGCGAGTTCCCGGCGGGCGCGGCCGACGTCGCGCACCCCCGTCGTCAGGCCCAGGGCGATGAGTCCCTGGGCGGCGATGTACGTGAGCATCACGATGGCGTCGATGGCCGGTGAGTTCATGAGTGCTCCCAGCGACGTCATGGCGATGAGTGAGTCGGACGCCACGAAGAGAACCGACCCGGCGAACGTGACCCATGCCGCCTTCGCCGGCACGCGGTGCACCAGGTTCAGGGCACAGAGCGACATGACCATCAGGGCGCAGCCGTAGACCAGGACCGGAACACGGAACGCACCCGCGGTCGGCCACAGCTGCCAGGCGAGCACGGCCAGGAAGGCGGCGAACGGCAGGACGAGCACACGGTGCTCGGCGACGACCCCACGTACGGGTCCGCGCGGCGGAATGAGGATGCCCCGACGAAACCGCAGTCCCGGCACGCGGACGAATGCCGCCGAGTAGAGCACCTGGGTCACCAGGAAGGCCGCGATGCCGAGGCCGAAGAGCAGATCTCCGTCGCCGAGCAGCAGCAGGTCGCCGATCCAGGCGAACACCAGTCCGACCAGCAGGAGCAGCAGGGGAGCAGAACGGTCGTGTCGGGCCTCCACGATGAGCCATGCGATGAGCAGCGGCATCAGGAGCGGCTTGGTGAGCTGCTCGGCCGGCAGGTTCGCCGATGCCACCGCGATCACGTTGACGACGCCGACGAGGACGTAGGCGGACAGCAGCGAGCGGGCGACCATGCGGGCCATCCTGCCGGTTCCGGCTGCGTGGAAGGATGACCCGCATGGATTCCGTGGTGCTCTATGTCGTCCTGGCCATCGTCCTCGTCCTCATCCTCGCCGGGATCGCGGTGGCACTGGTGCGCCGGGGCCGAGCCGCCGCCCCACCGAGGCCGCGACCCGGCATCGACTATGCGCCCGGAGTGGGCGACGACGACTCGGTGCCGCGAGACACCCCGCGGCGCTCGGTCGACGTCGTCGACGTCGGTGACGCGCTGGGCGTCCCGGCCGACCGGGCGGCCGCGATCGTCGACGAGGCAACGGCCGGCACCGCCGACGAGGACACCGCGCTCGCCGATCTCGAGGGTCTGCTCGAGGTCGAGGTGCCCGAGCCGGCAACCGGGCGCATGCAGCGACTGCGCGCCCGGCTCGCGCGCTCCCAGAACGTCGTCGGGCGAGGCCTGCTGACGCTGCTGAGCCGCGACACCCTGGATGAGGCGACCTGGGATGAGGTCGAGGAGATCCTGCTGACCGCCGACCTCGGTGTCGCGCCGACGATGGAGCTGATGGACCGGCTTCGCACCCGGGTTCGCGTCGAGGGGTCGGCGGATCGAGTCCAGCAGATCCTGCGCGAGGAGCTGCTTGCTCTGGTCGACCCGGGGATGGACCGTCGGGTGCGGGCCGAGCGGGTCGACGGCCGACCTGGAGTCGTGCTCGTGGTGGGGGTCAACGGCACCGGCAAGACCACGACCACCGGCAAGCTGGCCCGCCTCGCGGTGGCGTCGGGCCAGGCCGTGGTCCTGGGCGCGGCCGACACCTTCCGTGCGGCGGCCGCGGACCAGCTCCAGACGTGGGGCGACCGGGTCGGAGCGGCGGTCGTACGCGGCCCCGAGGGAGGCGATCCGGCAGCGGTCGCCTTCGATGCCGTCACCACGGCGGCGGCTGCCGACGTCGACACCGTGATCATCGACACGGCTGGTCGCCTGCACACCAAGACCGGGCTCATGGACGAGCTGGGGAAGGTCAAGCGGGTCGTCGAGAAGCAGTCGCCGATCGACGAGGTCCTCCTGGTGCTCGACGCCACCACCGGTCAGAACGGGCTGGTGCAGGCGCGGGTGTTCGCCGAGGTCGTCGAAGTCACGGGCATCGTCCTCACGAAGCTCGACGGCACGGCCAAGGGCGGCATCGTCGTGGCCGTCCAGCGCGACCTCGGCGTGCCTGTGAAGCTCGTCGGCCTGGGCGAGGGACCTGACGACCTCGCCCCCTTCGACCCGTCGGCCTTCGTCGACGCGCTGATCCAGGAGTGAGACGGATCCCGCCTCGAGCCCCCTGGCGTAACGAGGAGTTAACGCGGGAACGTCGCACGACACGCGCCGGAAACCTGCGGATCGATCGAGCGAAACCTCCTGCGAGGAGTGTCACCACCGCGAGGTGACAACGCCACTGGAGGGAGAACTCGCATGGAATCCGCTCTCAACACAGGTGACACCGCCTGGCTGATGACGTCAGCCGCGCTGGTGCTCCTGATGATCCCGGGACTCGCCTTCTTCTACGGAGGCATGGTCCGGATGAAGTCCGTCCTGAACATGCTGATGATGGTGATGGGCGCCCTGTTCATCGTCGGAGTCCTCTGGGTGCTCTTCGGGTACTCGATGGCCTTCGGTGACTCCTACGGCCAGGCCGGCCTGCTCGGCAACATCACCCAGTACGCGGGCCTCGAGGGACTCATGACGGACAACCCTGAGGCGGTCTACCCGGCGATGGCCTTCGTGGCGTTCCAGGCGATGTTCGCCGCCCTCACCGTCGGGCTCATCGCCGGCGCGGTGGCCGATCGGATGAAGTACGCGGCATGGCTGGTCTTCGCGGGCGTCTGGGCGATCCTCGTCTACTTCCCGGTGGCGCACTGGGTCTTCAACCTGGCCGGTGACAACGGCGGCTGGATCTACAAGATGGGGGTCATCGACTTCGCGGGCGGCACAGCCGTCCACATCAACGCGGGTATCGCGGGCCTCGTCCTGGCCATCGTGGTCGGCAAGCGGCTCGGGTGGCCCAAGACACCGATGCGCCCGAACAACCTGACGCTGGTCATGATCGGTGCGGGCCTGCTGTGGTTCGGCTGGTTCGGCTTCAACGCGGGATCTGCGACCGCCGCGAACAACACGGCCGCGGTTGCCTTCCTCAACACGTTCGCGGCCACGTGCGCGGCGGCGATCGGGTGGCTGGTCACGGAGAAGTTCCGTGACGGTCACGCGACCTCGCTCGGTGCGGCATCCGGTGTCGTGGCCGGCCTCGTCGCCATCACTCCGGCGTGCGCGGCCGTGAGTCCGCTCGGTGCTCTTGCGATCGGCCTGGTCGCAGGCGTTCTGTGCGCCCTGGCGGTGGGGCTGAAGTACCGCTTCAAGTACGACGACTCCCTTGATGTCGTCGGCGTCCATCTCGTCGGCGGCATCGTCGGGACGCTCCTCATCGGCCTGTTCGCGACCGAAGCATCGCCGACGGGGATCAACGGGCTGTTCTACGGAGGCGGGCTCGACCAGCTGTGGAAGCAGTTCGTGGGCGCCATCGCCGTGCTCGCCTACTCGCTGGTGGTGACGGCCGTGATCGCCCTGGTGATCAAGGTCATCATGGGGCTGCGGGTCTCGGAGGAGCAGGAGATCACCGGCATCGACCTCGCCGAGCATGCGGAGTCGGGCTACGAACTGGGAGACTCGGGTGGCGGCGGTGCCTTCGCGGGCATCGGTCACGCCGCTCGCAACAAGGAGGTGCAGTCATGAAGCTCGTCACGGCCATCATCAAGCCGTTCAAGCTGGAGGACGTCAAGTCCGCTCTCGAGGACCGTGGAATCCACGGGTTGACGGTGTCGGAGGTGTCGGGCTTCGGGCGGCAGAAGGGGCACACGGAGGTGTACCGAGGGGCGGAGTACACCGTCGATCTCGTGCCCAAGGTGCGCGTCGAGATCGTCGTCGAGGACGACGCTGCGGCGGGCATCGTGGATGCGATCGTCGCATCTGCGCAGACCGGGAAGATCGGTGACGGGAAGGTCTGGGTCACGCCGGTCGAGTCCATCGTCCGGGTTCGCACCGGTGAGCGCGGGGCAGACGCGCTCTAGGAGGCGGACGACATGGAACCGCGGGAGTTCGCCTCCATGCGGAACGAGGTGGCACGTCGCCCCGGGCTTGACGGCCCGGGGCGACGTGCTGCGCTCACCGACCTCACGGATGCCTGGCTGCGGGAGCTGTTCGTGCAGGCAGGGGCGTCAGCAGGGCAGTCCCTGTGCCTCGTGGCAGTCGGCGGCTACGGGCGGCGAGAGCTCACGCTGGGCAGTGATCTCGATCTGCTGCTCCTGCACAGCGGCGACGACGACGAGGCGGCCCGGGTTGCCGACCTGCTCTGGTACCCCGTCTGGGACTCCGGCGTCCCGCTCGATCACAGTGTTCGCACCCCGGCCGAGGCCAGGCGCGTGGCTGCGGAGGACCTTCGTGCTGTGCTGGGCATGCTCGACCTGCGCGTGATCGCCGGTGACCGCCAACTCGCGGAACGCGTGAGTGCCGATGTACTCGCCGACTGGCGCGCCTCGGCGGAGAGGCGACTGCCGGAGCTGCACACGATGGTCGCGGAGCGACGATCTCGCTTCGGGGAGCTCGGTCAGATGGTCGAACCCAACCTCAAGGAGTCCTACGGCGGGCTTCGTGATGCCACGATCCTGGCCGGCATTAGCGCGTCGTGGATCACCGATGTGCCGCATACCGGCTGGGAGGACAGCGTCGGTTTCCTGCTCGACGTCCGGGAGAGCCTGCACCGAGTCACCGGGTCCACCGGAGACGTCCTGCTGATGCAGGAGCAGGCACCGGTCGCGCGGGATCTCGTCGGGGTCGACGACCCGGATGCTCTTCTGCGTGCTGTCTACGACGCCGCCCGCACAGTCGCATATGTCAGCGATGTCGCGTGGCACCGCGTGGATCGCATCGTCGCCGGTCGGCGCCGGCGCTCGATCCGATCGCTGCGCGGCCGTGGGCCGGTCCGCGTGCCGCTCGCCGATGGAGTCGTCATGCAGGAGGGCGAGGCCGTCCTGGCTCTGGAAGCCCGCCCCTCCGAGGACCCGGGACTTGCCCTCCGCGCGGCGGCCGCCGCGGCGCAGGCGGGTGTGCTGCTGTCCCCCCACACCCTCGAGCGCCTGGCAGCGGAGACCGATGACCCGCCGCTGCGATGGACGCGCGAGATGCGGGAGTCCTTCGTCTCGCTCCTCGGTGCGGGCGCCGGACTGCCCGCCGTATGGGAGTCACTCGACCAGGCCGGCCTCATCAGTCGATGGCTGGGATCGTGGCAGGTCGTGAGGTCCGCGCCGCAGCGCAACGCGCTGCACCGTCACACCGTCGACCGCCACCTCGTCGAGGCTGCTGTGCAGGCGGGGGCACTGACTCGCCACGTCGATCGCCCCGACCTCCTTCTCGTTGCGGCACTCCTGCACGACATCGGCAAGGCTCGTGGCGGTGACCACAGCCTGATCGGTGCCCGCATCGCCGAGGAGCAGTGCGCGGTCATGGGCTTCTCCGAGCACGACACGTCGGTCATCGAGGCGCTCGTGCGCCTCCACCTCGTGCTCCCGGACACCGCTACGCGGCGCGACCTCGACGATCCCACCGTCATCGACGAGGTGGCCCGTGCGGTCGGCTCGGTCGAGGTGCTCGACCTGCTGCGCGAGCTCACGATCGCCGACTCGCTCGCGACTGGTCCAGCGGTGTGCTCGGACTGGCGGTTCGGCCTGATCGATGAGCTAGTCGCACGCGTGAGGGGCGTCCTCGACGGCCGCCGGCTGCCGGAGCCGCCGGGTCTGACCGAGCACCAGCGCACAGCCCTGGAGCACGACGGGGTCTGGGTCCTGATGGAGGTGCAGGACGAGACGGTTCGGGTCACGGTGGCGGCACGCGACCAGCTCGGCCTGCTGGGCACCGTCGCCGGCGTCCTGGCCCTCAACCGGCTCCATGTGCTGGGCGCCCGGGTCATCACGGTGGACGGCCGGGCCATCCAGGAGTGGACGGTGCGCCCGTCCTTCGGCGATCCACCGACGGCGGGCCAGCTGAGCGACGACATCCGTCGAGCGATCGAGGGCACGTACGACGTAGCGGAGCGCCTGGCCCGTCGTGAGGCCGACTACGCCGTGGCGCCGCCGCCCGAGGGGTACCCGGCGCCGCTGGTCGAGGTGATCGACCAGCCGGGGTCCGACACCACCGTCGTCGAGGTGCGTGCGCACGACGTCCCCGGGCTCCTGTTCCGGGTGGGTCGGGCCGTCGCCGCGGCCGACGTCGACATCGTCGGTGCCAAGGTCGACACCCTCGGATCGGACGCCGTCGATGTGTTCTTCGTCCGAACGCCCGCCGGGGGTCCGCTCGGGCCAGATCGCCAGGCGGCACTGCGCGTCACGGTGCTCTCGGCACTGATGTGACACGCAGGTAGGGTGACGGACGTGTTCGCCAGCCTCTCCGACCGACTCGCCTCGACCTTCAAGGGACTGCGGGGCAAGGGTCGGCTCAGCGAGGCCGACGTCGACGCCACCGTCCGTGAGATCCGCACCGCGCTGCTCGAGGCCGACGTCGCGCTGCCCGTCGTGCGCCAGTTCACGGCGACCGTGCGCGAGCGGGCGCTGTCCGCCGAGGTCTCAGGAGCGCTCAACCCAGCCCAGCAGGTCGTCAAGATCGTGCACGAGGAGCTGGTCGCCGTCCTCGGCGGCGAGACAGCGCGCCTGACGTTCGCCAAGACCGGCCCGACTGTCATCCTTCTGGCCGGACTCCAGGGTGCGGGCAAGACCACCCTCGCCGGCAAGCTCGCGGTCCATCTGAAGGAGCAGGGGCACACACCCCTGCTGGTGGCCGCTGATCTCCAGCGCCCCAATGCGGTCGACCAGCTCGTGGTGGTGGGCGAGCGCGCCGGCGTCGCCGTGTTCGCTCCAGAGCCGGGCAACGGGGTGGGTGATCCCGTCGCTGTCACGCGCGCAGCCCGCGAGCATGCGGTGGCCAAGGTCCACGACATCGTCATCGTCGACACGGCGGGCCGACTCGCGGTCGATGCCGACCTGATGCAGCAGCTGCGCGACGTCCGTGACGCGGCGCGGCCGGACAACATCCTGCTTGTCATCGACGCGATGATCGGGCAGGACGCCGTGCGCACGGCCGAGGAGTTCCAGTCCGGGGTCGGCTTCGACGCGGTGGTCCTGACGAAGCTCGACGGCGATGCCCGTGGTGGTGCCGCACTGTCCGTCGTCACCGTCACCGGGCGTCCCATCATGTTCGCGTCGGTGGGGGAGAAGCTCACCGACTTCGAGGCCTTCCATCCGGATCGCATGGCCTCGCGCATCCTCGACATGGGCGACGTCATGACGCTCATCGAGCAGGCCGAGCGCGCGTTCGACGCCGAGCAGGCCGAGCGCATGGCCCGCAAGATGTCGACGGGCGAGGACTTCACCCTCGAGGACTTCCTCGAGCAGATGCAGGCCGTCAAGAAGATGGGCTC
>VFQT010000228.1_pt1 | contig 90767 bp, 85 predicted proteins | sample 3512381 | NCBI WGS metagenome assembly VFQT01 (sample SAMN10412376, study PRJNA504923) | tailings metagenome | isolation source: Relicate 2 Philex TSF3 active mining site | place: Philippines: Tuba, Benguet | collected 2017-08-29
ACCTCCGCGACACCTCACATCGTGAGGTCGTCGCACCTCCGCGACACCTCACATCGTGAGGTCGTCGCACCTCCGCGACACCTCACATCGTGAGGTCGTCGATGATGATCGTCCCGGGCGCCGACGTCGGCGCCGGTGCGCTCCCTCCGGCCGGCGCAGGCACCGGCACCGGTGCCGCCGGAAGCGGCTCGGCATCGGTCGTGGCACACACCCGAGGCGTGAACCGCGACGTGCGCTGCGGACCGGTCGCGCGCATGCGGAAGCAGTATTGCGTCGAGGGCTCGAGGCCGGCGACCTCGAAGGCGGTGTCGGCCGGGGAGGGACCAGGGCTCACGTTCGTCCACCCCGTGAAGATGCGGCGCTGGATCGTCCAGGCGGAGATCTCCTGCTCCGGGTCGCATACCCGGCCACCGCCGCCGGTCCCGCCTGCGCCGCCCGAACCCGAGCCGGACGCACCGTCGCCCTTGCCCCCTCCTCCGCGCAGCAGCACCGGCTTGGACTCCTTGGGCTCGAGCAGGGGCACCGACTCCAGGGCGCGCACCGCAGGGATCTCCGTGCCCTCCGGCACGCGGAAGCCCTCCGGCGGTTCGGTCGGCTTGCGCCACAGCACCGCCACGCTCGTCGACGAGACCGGCCTGACCGACAGCTGCACGGGCGGGCAGGGCCGGATCTCGGCAGCAGCCGCAGCAGCCGCAGCAGCCGCAGCAGCCTCGGCCTCGGCCTTCGCCTGCTCCTCGGCATCGGGGATCCCGTCGCCGTTCGTGTCGCGCAGAGCAGGGTCGGGCACGATCGTGCACGCCGGAGCGCTGAAGAGGGACTGCTGCTGGCCGAGCGTCGCGGAGATCCGGTAGCAGGCCTCCCCCGGCGGGACGTTCTCGACGACGTAGCGCGTCACGCCCGCCACGACCTGCGCGACAGCCGAGCAGTCCTCGCAGACCGGTGAGTCGAGTGTCGGATCGCCTTCGCGGGGGACGACGGGCGCGGCCTGCCCCACGGCACCGCCGCCGGGCACCTGGACGATGATCGTCGGCACCGGCGTCGGAGTGGGGACGGGATCACCCGTCGAGCCGACCGCGAAGATGGTGTAGCCCGTGGCTCCGGGTGCAGCTGCCCACGTGAGGATGACATCGGATTCGGTCGCCGCCAGGTCCGCTGTGAACTCGACAGGCACCGGCGGGCTCTGCTCGGTGGGCGGACGGTTGTTGGCCAGCCATCGCGAGATGAAGAAGCCCGCGATCAGGCCCAGGATCGTGAGCAGGATGATCAGCCGTCCGAGGACACCCAGCCGCAGCCGGATGAAGGGCTTGTGGGCGATGCCTCCGCTGGACACCTCGGCATCCACGTCGAGGATCGGCAGGTTCAGGTCGTCGTCGTGGATCGGCAGCACCGTTACCATGAAGGAGCGGGTGTCGAAGTCCGAGCCGATCAGCTTCGGCGCGACCTTGACGTGCACCTCCACCCACTGCGCCTGGCCCGGGGCCAGCGTGAGGGTGGGCTTCGCCGGCTGGACGTTGAGATATCCCTCGGGATCCTCCGCACGGACGCTGTAGGTCACCGTGGAGTTGCCCTCGTTGACCACCTGCACGAGCATCGTCGCCTTGGTGCGCACGGTGAACGTGCTCTGGCTGACGTAGCATCGGAAGCGGTAGAACGGAGGGACGTTGACGGACAGTTCGCTGGTCGTCGACACCTCTGAGCGCACTTCGGACACGGCCTGGATGCCGACCACGTACGTGCCGGCGACGATGCGCGACGACATCGGCGGGGACATCGTGATCGAGACGTCCTCGGAGTCACCGGGGAAGAGAGACACGACCGGTGGGCTGACCGCGACCCAAGCGGCCGCCGGCCCCAGCACCTGGATCCGGTAGGTCTCGACGATCGCGCTCGGATTGCGCACCTCGGCGGTCGAGACGGTGTCGAGTCCCGGATCCGCCCGCACATAGACGTCGCCGAGAGCGACCAGCGGACGGTACTGGCCGTCCGGGTCGTCGAACGCGTCGTTGCTCATGAGTCCTCACGTGGGGGAAGGGGGACCTTCGAACACGCTAGCCAGCCTCCGGCGTGCCGTGGGGGAGGCGCGCCCGTGCCGACCGGCGTGTCCCCTCCACCTCTACCCCCTGTTCTGGCGGGGCTCCTGCGGCCCGGTGGGCACCCATGGAGGCCGGTAGCCTGCCGGTACACCGCTCACAGCAGCGGCCCGACCCAGGGGAGACACGTGCGCGGGACTGCCGCCGGTCTGGTCACCGGCCTCCTGGGCGTCGTCCTCGCCGTCCTTCCCGCCACCGGGGCGGCCGGTGCCGAGGTCCCGCCGACCCGCACCGTCGCCCTGCCGGCCTCGGCCAACGGCGCCGTTGCCTCCCCGGACGGGGGCCGGGTGTACGTCACGGCGGGCGGGTCCGTCTACGGGCTCGACGCCCGAACCCTCGAGCGGGTCACCCGCACCCGGACAGGAGGCACCCCGCTCGCCCCCACCGTCAGCCCCCGGGGAACGCGGGTCTACGTCGTCGACGCCGAGAACGGCCGAGTCGTCGCGATCGCCACGGCGACCGGAGAGGTCGCGTGGTCGGTCAGCGTCGGCGGAGCCCCGCGCGCGGCGGTCCTCGACCGCACCGGGGTCCTGCTGTACGTCACCGATCCCACCCGCGATCTCGTCATCGTCGTCGACACCCAGCGGCAGTCGGTCGTGGCCCGCATCCCGGTCGGCGACGCACCGGTCGCCACGACCCTCGACCCCGCCCGTCAGCGCGCCTACGTCGCGAATGCCGGCAGCGGCAGCATCAGCGTCGTCTCCCTGAGCACGCGCACCGTCACGCAGACCCTGCCGGTCTGCTCCGTGCCGCTGCGCCCCGTCCTCGCGGCGTCCAGCTCCCGCCTGTACGTCTCGTGCCGCGAATCAGGAGTCGTGGCGGTCATCGACACCTCACGACTGGCCCTCACCCGGCTCATCGAGGTGGGCCGCCAGCCCGCGCCACCCACGGTGGTGCCGGGTGGCCAGCGTCTGCTCGTCCCCCTCGGCGGCGAGGACGTCGTGGCGGTCGTCGACCCGGCCGGGGCCCGCGTGACCAAGCGGATTCCCGTCGGGCCGGAGCCGATCACCGCCGTCCTCACGCCCGACGGACGCCGGGCCCTGGTCCCCGACACCGGCGGGCGCACCGTCACCGTGGTGTCCGTGCTCCGCATGAGGGCATCGGGCGCCTGGCGCACCGGGCGGTCGCCGCGCTACCTGCTGCCCCTTCCCGCCCCGATCGTGGTCACCGAGCGGGGGCGGGTGTCGGTCTTCGGACCGACCGCCGACCGCCCTGACGACGGCCCCACACCCCCGGAACAGGGGGGAGCAGACCGACGCAGGGGTGACTAGCCTCGCGTCGAGCCCGGTGCCCAGCGGTGACCCGGCGGACGAGACGAGGCCGGGGGGCGGAGGAGGGACGGGCATGGCGCTGCTGCCGGATCCGACACTGATCCTCCTCGACGACCACGCGCTGGTGCGGGACGGGATCGAGCGCCAGCTCCTGATCGACTTCCCGGCCGCGACCATCGCGTACTCGGGCGACTCCCTCCAGGACGCCCTGGCCACCGCATCCGGCACCGCCATCGACTGCGCCGTCGTGGACCTCGACCTCGGTGACGAGACCCCGGTGGCCGAGACGGTGTCCGCCTTCACCGCCCGCCGCATCCCCGTCGTGGTCGTCAGCGCCATGGCCCGCCCCGACGTGCTCCAGGCCGCGATCGCCGCCGGTGCCTCCGCGTTCGTGGCCAAGCGATCCAGCCTGCGCAGCCTCACCACCGCCGTGCGCACGGTGCTCGACGGCGGCACCTGGATCCCGCCGGACCTCGCCGGGGCGGTGCTGCGCACGACCAGCAGCGTCGAGCTGTCCGCCCAGGAGAAGCGCGCCCTCGTGCTCTACGCGTCAGGCCTGACCCTGGAGATGGTGGCCCGCCGGATGGAGATCACCCCCAACACCGTCAAGCACTACCTCGACCGCGTACGCGACAAGTACACGGCCGCAGGAATCTCGGCCCGTACGAAGGTCCAGCTGAACCAGGTGGCCCGCTCGGAGGGCCTGCTGCCCTAGGCGCGCCCCGAAGTCCGGTGCTCACGTCGCTCAGGGTTCCGTCGGCAGCGCTGAGGCGCCTGTGCCACCCTCGGACCCGTGTCCGCCGACCTGATCGCGCCGCCGCTGCAGCGCGTCTCGCTGACGCAGCTGCTCGATGCAGCCGCGCTCATCGCGCTCACGGTCAGCGGCGTCGCCATCTTCCTGCCGGCCGTCATCGCCCTGCTCGCGAGCAACCCGGCCAATACGGAGGGCTGGGCCGTCATCGGCCTGTCGGCGGCCATCTGGCTGGCCGGCTTCACCCCGGCCCTGAAGGCCCAGCGGCCCTGGGTGCAGTCGGCCGCGGGCGTGATCCTGCTCGTCCTCGGGCTCATCATCTCGGCCGGCCCGTGGCTGCCGTTCGCGACCATCGGGTTCGCAGCCATTGTCGGTGCCGTGTTCACGCTTCCGGTCTGGGGCGTGCTCTCCATGATCACGATCGTGTCGATGCTCGACATCATCGTCATGATGACCGACCCCCCGTCCATGCTCCTGGCGGCCGACGGACTCATTCCGCTCGCCAGCGGCGCGATGCTCAGCGTGATCGCCGGCGGAGGCCTCCTGCTCGCCTGGCGGGCCTGGCTCGGACGCGTGAGAGAGGCCGAGGCCGAGTACGCGCGGGTGCAGGAGGCGATCGAGCAGCAGCAGCGGGATGAAGTCCGGCGACGATCATCGGAGGCCGTGACCCGGCGCATCCACGAGACGGTGCTGAACACGCTCACCGCACTGTCGATGGGCGTCACCTCGACCCGTGAGGAGGAAGCGCGCGCAGCATGCCGACGCGACCTCGAGCAGGTCGCCATCGGGCTCGAGCAGATTCCCGACTCCACCGTCCACGAGATCCTCGTGGCAGCGAGCAAGGCCGTTCCCTCTGTCGCCATCACGGTCGACCTTGCCGAGGATGTCGACGTCACCGTGGCGGCCTCTGTCGCCAATCCGCTGCGCGATGCCGTCGTCGAGGCGCTGCGAAACGTCGAGCGGCACGCCGGCGTGCACCATGCCGTCATCAGGGCGCGCGTCACCGACATCATCCGCATCGACATCGTCGACGACGGTGTCGGCATGTCGGCCGACGCCGAGGAGCGGTTCGGCCTCCGCAACGCCATCGGCAGTGGCATGGCGTCCATCGGCGGCAGCGCCCGCATCCACGTGCCCGCAACCGGAGGCACCGTCATCGCACTCGCTGCGCCGCTCGAGCAGCCCGTGAACTCCCAGGGCCTCGGGCTGCGCACGATGCGCATCGTCGACTCGAGCCTGTGGGCGCGTCTCGGCGTCCTGGGCACGAACCTGTTCATGCTGCTCGTGCTCGGTACGACAGTGGGGGCTTTCGAACGCGCGGGCCTGGTCACTGGCCTGATCGTCGCGTACATCGTCGTGCTCGCCGTTCTAGCGCTCGCCTGGCAGCACGTGCCACGCGTGCCGATGACCGTGCTCGCGGCTTTCCTGCTGATCGGCACCTTCGTCACCGCAGCATCGGCGCCCCTGTCGTGCGGTGCCGTCTGGTCGGTCAACACCCTGCTCGCCGGAATGTCGGGCGGCGCCCTCCTTCTACCCCTCCTCGCCATGAACGGATGGCCGACGAGGCTCGTTCTCGCGATCGCGGCAGCCGGCGCCTCCTCGCTCCTCGTGTGGGCGCTTCCGGACGGATGCGCTGAGCGATCCCTGGCCGAGTGGGCGGTCACGACCGCCTACGTCATGGCGTTCGCCTTCGGCCTGAGCTGGGTCGAGATGGTGTTCGAGCGCCAGCGCGACCGGGCGCAGTCGCAGTGGAACGAGGTCGTGGCGCGGCGGCTCGCCGACGAGGAGCGAGCCGCCGCAGCGACGACGTGGGGAGCCCTCAGCGTCACGGCCCGTGACCTCCTCGAGGGCATCGCCGACGGCACCGTCCCCCTGCAGTCCGACGACGTGGCCGCCCGCGCGGCCGCCGAGGCGGACGCCCTGCGCGTCGATCTCGGACTGTCGACACTGCCCGGTGACGCCATCAGCCACCTCAAGCGCCGACTCGTGCGCACCGCTGCACGCACTGGGTCCACCGTCGAGGTGGAACTGCTCAGCGAGTTCGTCCGCACTGATCCCTACCCCGAGGCCGTCCTGGCGATCCTCGACGACGTGATCACGCAGGACGCGGGCGGGCGCCTGCTCCTGCGCGGGTTCGTCGACGAGGGCCTCGAGGAGCTGGTGGCCGTCGTTCCGCTGGATCTGGGCGAATCCGCAGCCGAGATCGACGGCACCACGGTGCAGTTCCTGCCGGGAAGCGGCGAGACTCATGTCATCGTCCGTCGGCCGCGCATGAATACCCGGGGCGACGCCTGATTTTGGCCATGCACCCGCATCACGGTTGGATGGACCCATGCAGGAGTCCACGGCGCCGGGGCACGCTGTCGATCCCGGCCCGGGGCAGGAGCGGCTCCGCGCCACCATCCGCGACCTGAGCACCCTGCTGGGTGATGCCCTCGTCCGCCATGAGGGCGAGCAGCTGCTCGACCTCGTGGAGGAGGTGCGCCTGCTCGTGCGCTCGGACCAGCGCGCCGCAGCCGAGCGACTCACATCGGTCGACGTCGAGACCGCGACCCTCCTCGCCCGCGCCTTCTCGGTCTACTTCGATCTCGCCAACATCGCCGAGCAGGTCGAGCGCAGCCGGGACATCGCCGTGGCGCGGAGAGCCCACGGGGGGCCCATCGGACGTGTCGCGGAGGACGTGGCCGCCGCAGGCGTGCCCGAAGCCTCGGTCGCGGCACTCGCCGGGAAGCTCTCCGTGCGACCGGTGTTCACCGCCCATCCCACCGAGGCCGCCCGTCGCTCGGTGCTGACCAAGCTGCGGCGCATGGCAGACGTCATGCTCGACGACTCACTCGACGACGACGTGCGCATGCAGCGTGCTGCTGAGGTCGTCGACCTCCTGTGGCAGACCGACGAGATCCGACTCCAGCAGCCCCAGGTCATCGACGAGGCGCGCAACGCGCTCTACTACGTCGACGACCTCACCCGTGGGCCCCTCGAGGCCGTGCTCGAGGACCTCGCCAAGGCCTTCAGCCGGATGGGTGCCGAACTTGCGCCGGACTCCCGCCCGGTGTCCTTCGGCTCGTGGATCGGCGGCGACCGCGACGGCAACCCGTACGTCACTCCCCAGGTGACGCTTGACGTGCTGCGCTTCCAGAGGGAGCACGCCGTCGCGGACCTGCTGCCCCACCTGACCCGCCTCATCGAGGATCTGTCCATCTCCGAGCGGATGACGCGCACGAGTCCGGCCCTGCGGGAGTCCATCGCGGCCGATCTGGTGAGCCTCCCGGACTTCGAGGCCCGCTACCTGCGGATCAACGCCGAGGAGCCGGTCCGACTCAAGCTGACGATCATCCGCAAGCGACTCGAGCTGACCCTCGACCGCCTTCGCTCGGGCCGCGCCCACGAGCCCGGTCGCGACTACGAGACGACCGCTGAGCTGCTCGCCGACCTCCTGCTCGTGCGCCAGGAGCTGCTCGGCGCGGCGGGGGCGGCACTCGCCGTGACGGGAGTCCTGGACCGGACGATCCGGCTCGTCGCGGCGATCGGTCTGCCCCTCGCAGCCCTCGACGTCCGCGAGCACGCCGGCAAGTACCAGCACACCGTCGGCCAGCTCTTCGACCGCCTCGGCACGCTCCCGGGACCCTGGTCATCCCTGAGCCGCCCGCAGCGACGGGCTGCGCTGGTCGAGGAGCTCTCATCCATGCGACCGCTGGCACCCACGCCACCGCCGCTCGATGCCGACGGCCTGCGCACCTGGGCGACCTACGTCGCGGTGCGAGACGGCCTCGATCGATTCGGGCCGCGGGCGATCGAGTCGTGCATCGTCTCCATGACCCAGGGCAGCGACGACCTGCTCGCCGCGGTGGTTGTCGCCCGTGAGGCCGGCCTCGTCGACTCGGAGGCAGGCACATCGCGCGTGGGATTCGTGCCTCTTCTCGAGACGGTCGACGAGCTCCGTTCCGCCGGCGACATCCTCGATGAACTGCTCGCCGTTCCCGCCTACCGGGCGCTCGTGGCCTCTCGCGGGGATGTGCAGGAGGTGATGCTGGGCTACTCCGACTCCAACAAGGATGCCGGCATCACGACCTCGCAGTGGGAGATCCACCAGGCCCAGCGGCGGCTGCGCGACGTCACCTCCACGCATGGTGTCCGCCTGCGCCTCTTCCACGGGCGCGGAGGAACGGTAGGACGCGGCGGTGGTCCCACCTACGACGCGATCCTGTCCCAGCCGTGGGGCGTGCTCGACGGCGAGATCAAGATCACCGAGCAGGGCGAGGTCATCTCCGACAAGTACCTGCTGCCGGCCCTGGCTCGCGACAACCTGGAGCAGATGGTCGCCGCCGTGATCGATGCGTCGCTCCTGCACGCGAGACCGCGCAACGATCCCGACCAGCTGTCCGTGTGGGACGACGTCATGGGCATCGCATCGGCCGCCGGACAGCAGCGCTACCGCGCACTCGTCGATGCCCCGGGACTGCCCGAGTACTTCTCGCTGGCGACTCCGGTGGAGGAGTTCGGGGCGATGCATCTGGGGTCGCGCCCGTCACGTCGTCCGGACACCGCTGCCGGCATCGCCGGGCTGCGCGCCATCCCCTGGGTGTTCGGCTGGACCCAGTCGCGTCAGGTGGTTCCCGGCTGGTTCGGGGTGGGCACCGCTCTGCGTGCAGCGCGCGAGGCAGGCCACTCGTCAGCCCTCGCAGACATGCACGCCGACTGGCACTTCTTCCGCACCTTCATCTCGAACGTGGAGATGACGCTCGCCAAGACCGACCTCGACGTCGCCGGACTGTACGTTCGCACCCTCGTGCCCTCGCGTCTCCACCACTTCCTCGACGACATCCGCGCCGAGTTCGACGTGACGGTCCAGGAGGTGCTGGCCATCACCGGCGAGGAACGCCTGCTCGGCGGAAACCCCTCCCTGGCCAGGACACTCGAGGTGCGCGACGCCTACCTGCTGCCGCTGCACGTCCTGCAGGTCTCCCTGCTGGAGCGCGTGCGGAAGATCCGTAACGATGGCCGCGAGCCCGACGAGGCACTGGCCCGCGCGCTGTCCGTGACGGTCAACGGCATCGCGACCGGACTCCGCAACACCGGCTGAGAAGTACCCCGACCCCTACTCGGCCGGATCGGCCTGGGGATCGCCGTCGGCCGTCGCCCCGGCAGTCGCGTCAGGGGTGACCTCGCCAGCGGGTGCACTCGCGTCGGCCCCGAAGCAGCCGGGTCCGGTGATGACCGCCTCAGGCATGTTCAGCACCGCGTCGACCTCGGGCTGGGCCGCGATCCCGACGAATGCCGCGCCCAGCGCGAGGTCGATCTTGGGGCCGTCACGCTCGATCTCGACGAGTTCAGCACCCGGCACGTAGTAGGCGAGGAGCTCCGCACGGAGCAGGGACGACGGGCCATAGCGGATGCGCGCCACCCCCTCGATCGGGATCCCGACCGGATCGTTCGCGACCTCCTTGATCGCGAAGCCGCGACGCTTCAGCTCGCGTGCGGTCTTCGATGCCAGGCCCGACACCTCCGTCGCGTTGTAGACGTTGACCCGCACCTTCGCCGCAGCGGGAAGCTCATCAGCGGGGGCGGCCATCACGGTCGAGCAGGAAGCCGAGGGTGCGGCATCGGCGGTGGCGGCGGGATCATCGGTGCCGCCGATCAGGCGCACGACGACGATGACGATCACGACGGCGACCACGACGGCCCCGACGATGATCGCCGGGAGGATCCACGTGGGCCGCGACGGCTGGCGTCGCCTCACCGGGAACTCGCGCATGGACATGCCCTCAGACCTCCTCGGGTCCGATCGTCGCACGCCGGGACTCGAGGAACCCACGGATCACAGCACCGCACTCCTCGGCCAGCACGCCGGGCAGCACCTCGACGCGGTGGTTGAGGCGGCGGTCGCGGACGAGGTCCCAGCGTGAACCCGCAGCCCCGTAGTCGTCGTTCCACGATCCGAAGACCAGGGTGCTGATGCGGGACATCACCGCGGCTCCCGCGCACATGGGGCAGGGCTCCAGGGTCACGACCAGGGTGCATCCGTCGAGCCGCCACGCGCCCCTCGACGCCGCCGCCTCGCGCAGGGCGAGCACCTCCGCATGGGCCGTGGGGTCGTGCCGGGTCTCGCGGGCGTTGTGCGCGACTGCGATCACCTCACCGGCCTCGTCCAGGACCACCGCGCCGATGGGGATCTCACCGGCGTCACGGGCTGCCAGGGCCTGATCGAGCGCTGTCCGCATGGCAGGCTCGTAGCGGGATGAGGTCATCGTCCCCGGATGGCCGTTGCGAGCTCGGCGGCGAAGCCGAGTCGCTTGGCGACAGCGCGCACCTGCTCGTCGGGGTACATCTCCTCGTCCTCGCAGATCATGATGAGTTCCGCGGCATCCAGACCGAAGGCCTCGCAGAGCGCGACATCACCGGCGGCCTCGAACTCCTCGATGTCGTCCTCGTCCCACTCCAGCCCGATCAGATCGGCGGCCTCCTCCGCGATCGACCAGTCGAGCAGCGCGGCTGCGTCGCTGATCATGACCCGGACCCCGTCGGGGACGGTATGGGCCAGCAGGAAGAACTCGTCGGCGACCGAGACGATGCCGAACACCCCGCCCTCGCCCGGCAGTTGGCGCATGCGCAGCAGGAGCCCGTCCATGGTCGTGACGCCCTGAGGGGGCAGCGAGGCGACCACCCATCGGCCGTCCTCGCGATAGGCCGCCACCGCGAAATCGATGTCGGTCGCCGTCATCTCCTGGGCACTCACCGGTGCATCGTCCCATGTACGGGGCACCGTCGGTAGTCGGACCACTACTCTCGCCTGCATGCGCACCCTCGTCATCGATCATCCCCTCGTCGCCCACAAGCTCACCCGCCTCCGCCGGGAGGAGACCTCGTCGGCCACCTTCCGGCTGCTGGCCGAGGAACTGGTCACGCTGCTCGCCTACGAGGCCACCGACAACCTCCGGGTGCGTCCCGTCCAGATCACGACCCCGGTCGCGCCGATGACGGGCTCGGAGATGGCCGAGCCACTGCCCATCGTCGTCCCGATCCTGCGGGCCGGCCTGGGGATGCTGAACGGGATGATGAAGCTGATGCCCACGGCCGAGGTCGGATTCCTCGGCATGGTCCGCGACGAGTCCTCGCTGGTGGCCACGACGTACGCCGACCGCATCCCGCACGACATCCACGACCGACAGGTCTTCGTGCTCGATCCGATGCTCGCGACGGGCGGCACGCTCGTGGCAGCGATCGAGCTGCTGCTGGAGCGCGGGGCCCGCGACGTCACAGCCATCTGCCTCCTGGCGGCCCCGGAGGGCCTGCAGCGGCTGCAGGACGCGTTCGCGCACCGCGACGTCGACGTCACCGTCGTGACGGCCGCCCTCGACGAGCGCCTCAACGAGAAGGGCTACATCGTCCCCGGTCTCGGTGACGCCGGCGACCGGCTGTACGGCTCCGCCGACTGACCCCGCCCCGACTCCCACCGGCTGCATCCGTCCGCCGAGTGCCGTGGAATGGTCGCTGCGGCGCCTCCGGAAGGCTCAGGGAACGACCATTCCACGCCACTCGGCGGGAGACGGGTGGCTAGAGCGCGCGGAGGATGTCCTCGACGCGCTCCTTGGCGTCGCCGAACAGCATCGACGTGTTGTCGCGGAAGAACAGCGGGTTCTGCACGCCCGCGTAGCCGACCGCCATCGAACGCTTGAAGACGATGACGTTGCCCGCCTCCCACACACGCAGAACGGGCATGCCGGCGATCGGCGAGCCCGGGTCCTCCTCCGCCGCAGGGTTCACAGTGTCGTTCGCGCCGATGACGAGAACCACGTCGGTGTCGGAGAGGTCGTCGTTGATCTCGTCCATCTCCAGCACGATGTCGTACGGCACCTTGGCCTCAGCGAGCAGGACGTTCATGTGCCCGGGCAGGCGTCCGGCGACGGGGTGGATCCCGAAGCGCACATTCACGCCACGCTCGCGCAGTATCCGGGTGATCTCAGCGACCGGGTACTGCGCCTGGGCCACCGCCATGCCGTAGCCAGGCGTGATGACGACGGAGGACGCGTTGGCCAGCATGTCGGCGACATCCTCGGCGCTCACCTCACGATGCTCGCCCTGGTCTGCATCGCCAGCCGATGACGGCTGCTCCATGCCGAATCCGCCGGCGATGACGGAGATGAAGGATCGGTTCATCGCCTGGCACATGATGTAGCTGAGGTAGGCACCCGAGGAGCCGACCAGCGCTCCGGTGATGATCAGCAGGTTGTTGTTCAGCAGGAAGCCTGCTGCCGCAGCCGCCCAGCCCGAGTAGCTGTTGAGCATCGACACGACGACCGGCATGTCGCCGCCACCGATGGATGCGACCAGGTGCCAGCCGAGGAGCAGGGCGAGCACCGTTGCCGCGATGAGCAGCCACAGCGCCGGGGTGATCACGAACCAGACAGTCATCGCCACGAACAGCACGAGCGCACCGATGTTGAGCGCGTTCTTGCCCGGCAGCATCATCGGCTTGGAGTCGATCTTCGCGGCCAGCTTCAGGTAGGCGACGATCGATCCGGTGAAGGTGACGCCGCCGATGAACAGCCCGATCAGCACCTCGGCATGGTGGATACCGAGCAGTTCGGGAGCGACCTCGGTCTGGGCAGCGCCCTTGGCCTCCACCATCAGGTAGCCCGACCAGGCGACGAGGACGGCGGCCAGTCCCACGAAGCTGTGCAGCAGGGCGATGAGCTCGGGCATGCCGGTCATCTCGACGACTCTTGCGCGCCAGAGGCCGACCGACGCTCCCAGGATGAGCGCCACGACCATCAAGACGATGCCGATCGTGGTCATGCCGTGCTTGCCGCCGTCGAGCGCCAGCGCGATCGTCGCGACGAGGGCGATCGCCATGCCGACGATGCCGTACCAGATTCCCTGCTTGCCGGTCTCGTGCTTGGACAGGCCGGCCAGGCTCAGGATGAACAGCAGCGCGGCGACGAGGTAGGCCGCAATGGCCAGGGAGTCGATGGTCATCGCTGGAACATCTCCAGCATGCGACGGGTCACCGCGAACCCTCCGAAGATGTTGATGCTCGCCACCAGGACGGCGACGAACGCGAGGACGGTGACGATCGTGTCGCCTGCCCCGATCTGCAGCAGGGCCCCGACGACGATGATGCCCGAGATCGCATTGGTGATGGACATCAGCGGCGTGTGGAGTGCGTGGTGCACGTTGCCGATGACGTAGAAGCCGATGACGATGGCGAGCACGAACACGGTGAGGTTCGATGTCAGCTGCGCGGGTGCCGCGGCGGTGATCAGCAGCAGCGCCGCGGCTGCGAGGGCGACGAGCGTGTAGCGCCTGCGCGGATTGGGAGCAGCCTTCTCCTGCTTGGCCGATGGGGCCGGGGCTGCAGCCGCGGCGACGGGAGCGGCCGAGACCTCCACCGGTGGCGGGGGCCAAGAGACAGCCCCGTCACGCGTGACCGTCATCGAGCGCTGCACGACGTCGTCCCAGTCCAGGACGAGTTCGCCGTCCTTGCCCGGCGTCATCAGCTTCATCAGGTTGACCAGGTTCGTGGAGTAGAGCTGCGATGCCTGGGCGGGAAGCCGACCGGCGAGATCGGTGTAGCCGATGATCGTGACCCCGTTGGGCGTCACCACGACCTCATCGGCCACGGAGCCCTCGACGTTCCCGCCGTTCGATGCGGCGAGGTCGACGATGACCGATCCCGGCCTCATCGAGGCGACCATCTCCGCGGTGAGCAGTCGTGGGGCCGGGCGGCCGGGGATGAGGGCGGTGGTGATGACGATGTCGACGTCCTTGGCCTGCTCGGCGTACAGGGCCGCCTCGCGCTGCTTGTAGTCGTCGCCCATCTCCTTCGCGTACCCCGTGGCACTGACCTCGGCCTCCGGGGAGGCGATCGCGAGGTACTCCCCGCCCATGGACTTGACCTGGTCGGCAACCTCAGGGCGCGGATCCGTTGCGCGCACGATGGCCCCGAGCGAGCCAGCGGTGCCGATCGCGGCGAGACCGGCGACGCCGGCACCGGCCACGAGCACCTTCGCCGGCGGCACCTTGCCGGCTGCAGTGACCTGCCCGGTGAAGAAGCGCCCGAAGGCATTGGCTGCCTCGATGACAGCCCGGTATCCGGCGATGTTGGCCATCGAGCTCAGGACGTCGAGTGACTGCGCCCGGGAGATGCGCGGCACCGCCTCCATGGCCAGGGCCGTGACGCCCCGGCCGGCGAGAGCCTGCAGCAGGTCCGGGCTATGGGCGGGAGCCAGCATGGAGACGAGGCAGGCACCCGTCTGCAGCAGGGCGACCTGCGCGGCGTCGGGGGCATTGACGTGGAAGACGATGGGCGCGCCCCACGCCTCGTCGGTCGAGCCGATCGAGGCTCCCGCGTCGCGGTAGGCCTCATCCGTGAAGGAGGACGGATCACCCGCGCCGGACTCGACGATGACGTCGTAGCCGAGCTTGACCAGCTGGGCAACGGTCGCCGGAGTTGCGGCCACCCGGCGCTCCCCCGGCTTGGTCTCGCGCGGCACTCCGATCAGCACGGTGCCTCCCTGTGGCCTGCGGCCGGTGCGGCCGAGCCCCACAAGCCTAGGAGGCGGCGGTCCAAACCGCTCCTCGAGGTGGTGCCCCTCACGCCGGAGGTCGTATCCGGACCGGTCCACCCGCATCGGTTATGGTCGACGGGCCCGCCTCCCCTCCCCGAGGAGCCGTATGCGCCGGATGTCCGTGGTTGTCCTCGCCGTCGTCGCCCTGGCGGCACCGGCGGCCCTGGGGGCGGTTCCGGCGCCATCCGCCCAGGCGGCCGAGCCGGTGACCGGCACGTGCTACGCCTACCCCAAGTCGACCCTCGAGGACGTCTCCTCGCCGGCCGAGCCTGTGGCGTGCACCGCGAAGCACACCGCCGAGACGTACTACGGCCGCACCCTGCCCGACACCTTCGGCCTGCCGTCCAAGGCCTCCGCCGCCGCGCGGCTGTCCGCCGCAGAGCCGTGCACGGCCAAGGCGATGAACGCCTACCTCGGGCTGTCCGGTCGGGTTCTGCCGTCCCGGTTCCAGACCGCCGTGCTCTTCCCGACCGACCCCCAGTGGAAGGCGGGGGAGCGCTGGATGCGGTGCGACGTCGTCCTGCAGGGCGGCACCTCGCTGGTGACGCTGACCCGTCCCGCCGCCGAGCTCGTCGCCGCGACGCCCGCCGAGCAGTTCGACTTCTGCACTCCCGGAACCCCCAATGCGAAGAACACCGCGGCGTTCCCCTGCACCAAGCCGAAGGTCAACTGGATCAAGGTGCTCGACAAGGACCTCGGGAAGCCCGGCTCGACGTTCCCCGGCGGGCGCAACGTCGAGGACCGCACCCGTGCCCTGTGCCGGATCCAGGGCAAGCAGTGGAACGGCAAGGAGAAGTACCCCGGCTGGTGGGCCATCTGGCCCACGGCCGTCGGCTGGCGCAAGGGTCAGCGCTCGGCCCAGTGCTTCGTGCCCTACTCGCAGTACGCGCAGGAGCTCGCGGAGCGAGCGCCTCCCGCAGAGCCTGCCCCTGCTGCGCCCCCGGCCTCCTGACCGGCGCATGACGAACCCGCACCTGATTCCCGGGACCGTCACGTCGCCAGAGCGAGCCACTCCTCCTCGGCGCTCTGGCGCTCTGCGGTGATGCCGCGCAGCTCGGCATCGAGCTCGGCCACCTTCGCGTAGTCCGTCGCATGCTCGGCGAGCTGGGCATGGAGCTTCGCCTCCTGCGCCTGGAGCCTGTCGATCTGTCGCTCCAGCCGTGCGAGCGCCTTGCGCTGGTCGCGCTCCTGCGCAGCCGACGATCTCGGCTGCTCGACCGCGCGGCGTGAGTCCGATGCGTCGAGGACGACGGAGGCCCGAAGGGCGAGGTACTCGTCGATGCCACCCGGGAGGTCCCGCAGCGCACCGTCACCGAGCAGCGCGACGAAGTCGTCGCACACCCGCTCGAGGAAGTAGCGGTCATGCGACACGACGACCAGCGTCCCCGCGAAACCGTCGAGGAGGTCCTCGAGCGCGCTGAGCGTCTCGACGTCGAAGTCGTTGGTCGGCTCGTCGAGGACGAGGACGTTGGGCTCGCCCATGAGCAGGCGCGTCAGCTGGAGACGTCGGCGCTCGCCACCGGAGAGGTCGCCGACCGGGGTCCACTGGCCGTCGGCGCCGAAGCCCAGCCTCTCGCACATCTGCGAGGCGGTGAGCTCGCGCCCCTTGCCGAGGTCGACGCGCTCGGCGACCCGCTGCACGGCCTCGAGCACGCGCCACGTCGGGTCCAGCTCCTCCAGGTGCTGCGACAGGTACGCGGGCCGCACCGTGACCCCCGTGACGACGCGGCCCTTCGCGGGTGCGACTTCGCCGAGCAGCATGCGCACGAGCGACGTCTTGCCGGCACCGTTGGCCCCGAGCACGCCGATCCGCTGGCCCGGACCGATGTTCCAGGTCAGCCGGTCGATCAGCGTGCGATCACCGACGCGCAGCTCCGCATCGTGCACCTCCAGGACCGTCCTGCCGAGGCGCGCGTTGGCGAAGGAGAGGAGCTCGATCGTGTCGCGAGGAGGCGGCTCGCTGCTGATGAGCTCGTTGGCCGCGTCGATGCGGAACTTCGGCTTCGACGTCCGTGCTGGAGGACCGCGCCGAAGCCAGGCGAGCTCCTTGCGGATCAGGTTGCTGCGACGTGCCTCCGCGGCAGCGGCCTGTCGCAGGCGTTCGGCCTTCGCGAGCACGTAGGCGCTGTAGCCGCCCTCGTACTCCTCGACCCGGCCTGCGACCACCTCCCAGGTGCTGTCGCTCACCTCGTCGAGGAACCAGCGGTCGTGCGTCACGACGACGACCGCGAGCGCAGGACGGCCCTTCAGGTGGGCGGCCAGCCAGGCGACGATCTCCACATCGAGGTGGTTGGTGGGCTCGTCGAGCACGAGCAGATCCAGGTCGCGGATGAGCAGTGCGGCCAGATCGGCCCTGCGCCGTTCCCCACCCGACAGGGTGCCGATCGATCGGGCGAGGCGCTCGTCGTCGTATCCCCCGAGCAGGGCGGTCAGGACCTCGCGGGCACGGGGATCGGCCGCCCACTCGTGCGTGGCCCGCTCACCGAGGACGGCATCCGCGACGGTGACGTTCGGATCCGCGATCGGGCTCTGCTGCAGGATCCCGATGACCGCGTCGGATGTCACGCTCACCCGCCCCGAGTCGGGTTCCTCACCGCCGGCCATCACGGCCAGGAGGGTGGACTTGCCGGCGCCGTTGCGTCCCACGACCCCGATCCGATCGCCCGCATTGACTCCGATCGACACGTCTGAGAGCAGGGGCCGCTCGCCGAAGGCCTTGCTGACCGACTCCAGATTCACGAGGTTCCGGGTCGGCGCCACGCCCCCATTGTGGTGCCCGAACCGCGATCAGCAGGCGGCGAGGGCGCGGCCGGCACTCGACGGGTGCTGGCGTTCCCCCGCTCGACGGGTGCCGGTGCGGATATTCTCCCCGCGCGGGGGCGCCAGTGGGAGGTCGTGTGCAGCTGCGACGCAAGGCGGCGGCTGCCGTCCCGACTGAAGCGGCTCCGGTGGTACCGAGCCTCGGCAACGGCTGGACCACTCCCATCACCGGCGCCGACTATCCGGCCCTGCTCGAGCTGCTTCGCGACGACGCCGTGGGGCAGCCGGAGGCGGGCATGCTCATCGGCTGGGACGGTGTGCGCACCCGCGTGGACATGCTGCCCTTCGCCCCGGACGACCTGGCGGGCACGGCGAGCACGGCACTGCCCATTCCCGATGACGGCTACCGCAGCGAGGCCGAGGAGTACGTCGCCCTGGCACAGGCCATCAGCACTGCTGCGGACACGTTTCGCATCGTCGAGGTCGGCGCGGGCTGGGCACCGTGGTCCGTCGCCGGAATCGTCGTCGCGCGCCGCCGTGGTCTGCGAGCCACGGGCATCGCGGTCGAGGCCGACACCGAGCGCAGCGAGTGGGCCCTGCGTCATGCAGCCGACAACGGTGTGACAGCCGAGCTGGTGACCGGTTCTCCGGACGAGATCGCGGCGGCCCTGCGCGAGCCGTGGGGCAGCATCGAGCTGCGGGTCGTGCGCGCCGCAGGGTGGCACACGCGCACCACACTGCAGTTCCCCGACCTCGACACGGGTGACATGGGAGGCGCCGTCTGGACTCTTCCCGGAACAGACGTCGACTACCGCGGCGCTCACCTGACCCACCATGACGTCCCCTCGGTGACGATGGCCGACCTGCTCGATGCGCCGACGGTCACCGACCTGCTGCACATCGACGTGCAGGGTGTCGAGAGCCAATTGCTGGTCGCGACCGCCGACGACATCCAGGCGCGGGTGCGGCTCATGGCCGTCGGCACCACCGACCGCGGCAACGAGGGGCGCCTGCAGGAGTTCTTCCTCCCGCGCGGATGGAGCCTGGCGATCGATGAGCCCTGCACCACCCACTTCACCATGACCCATCCGACCCTCGCCGGCTTCACCGTGCAGGACGGCCTGCAGCTGTGGGAGAACCCCTTCCTGCGGGCCGACTTCCCCCGCTAGCCAGCGCCGCTTCGGGCCGACCCGCCCCCGAGCACGGGGTGCCAGTACCCCGTTAACGCACCACGCCGCCGAGGTACCGGCGGACAGGGTCGACAGTGGTTCCATGGACATCATGACCCTCGCCCCCACCGCTCGACGCTCTCGCACTCCCCGGCGCCTCCTGACCGCCCTCGCAGGTGCCGCCGTCGTCGCCGGCGGCCTCACCGCTGTGGCCCCGGCCTCTCAGGCCGCCGTCGGTGACGTCACCTCGTATTCACTGCCCCTGACCGCCGTCGACATCACCACGTCCGGCGCCAACGCCTGGGCCCTGAGCACCGACATCAACCAGAACACGTCCCGCCTGACCAGGATCGCGCCGGACGGCAGCATGGTGACGGTCAATCTCACCGGGCTGGCCCAGAAGCTGACGACCGGCCCGGACGGCAACATCTGGGTGGCCGGGCGCGACGCGAAGGCCATCTACCGGGTCGACAGCAGCCTCAACGTCACGTCATTCACCAATGGAATGCCGGCGAATGCCGATCCCTACGACATCACCGTCGGCCCCGACGGTGCGCTCTGGTTCACGATGTTGACGGCCAAGCAGATCGGTCGGATCACGACCGACGGGGTCATCACCTCGTTCAGCACGGGCACCCAGCTGCCCCGGACCATAGGCGCTGGGCCCACCGGGAGCAACGCCGTCTACTACGGACTCAACGGCAATGCCATCGGCCGCATGTCGACGAGCGGTCAGCAGACGACGATCAACGCGCAGAGCACCACTGCCTTCACGGACGGCCCCGTCGTGGCTGGCTCCGTGGTGTGGTTCATCGAGCGCGGTGGCCCCAACGTCAATGACAACCTCGCGCGCATCGTGAACGACCAGAGCAGCGTCGCGATCGTCACGCAGGGGATCACCACGATGGGTGGCACAGCGCCCGGCATCGGCGAAACCTTCTGGGTCGCGGCCACCGCCCAGAAGAAGGCCGTCCAGTTCAGCAAGGAAGGCGCCCAGCTCAAGGAGTACCCGCTGGCGCTGCCTCCGTCGTCGATCTACCAGTCCCCCACGGACGGCAGCGTCTGGCTGACGGCGGGAACGCAGGCCCTCAAGCTCAACGTCGGCGTTGTCCCCGTCAGCAGCAAGGCACCGGCGATCACGCCCGCAACGGGGATCGCAGCCGGTACGACACTGTCGACCAGCAACGGCGAGTGGAGCTACGCCACGGGGGCGACGTACACCTACCGCTGGCAGCTCTGCTCGAGCAGCGATCCGAACTCGTGCGGTGACGTGGCGAACAACACCGCGCAGACCTACGTCGTCTCGTCGGCAGAGGTCGGCAAGTACATGCGCTCGTGCGTCCTGGCAGCGAATGCCAACGGTGCTGCGACCGCCGCCGCATGCTCAGCACCCCTGGCTCTCGGATCCGCAGCGCCAGCCCCCACACCTCCGGCTCCGCCGGCGCCCGCGACCACCGCGACGGCGTCGATCGGGAACGGGGCGACGATGACCCTTGATGCTCCTGCCAAGCAGAAGCGTGGCAAGCGCGGCTCCTACGACCTCTCCTTCAGCGTCGTCGACGCCAAGGGCATGGTCACGCTGACGTTTGCCAGGGGTGCGAAGACGGCCAGGGCCACCGTCGCGATCGCCAACGGCGACGCCGTCTACAACTGGAAGGCTCCGAAGAAGTGGCCGAGCGGAGTCACGACGGTGACGGCCACCTTCACTCCGGCGACCGGGTCGCCCTACCAGGCCGCCTCGGTCAAGGACACCGTCCGAATCCGCTAGGCACCTCCTCCGCGAGGGCTGGTCCCCGTCGAGAACGGGGCTCGGTGTGCGCCGGCAGCGATGTCGGCGCACACTTGCGTCATGGCAGAGGTGGCCGCTGATCCCTCCCGCAGGGCCTTCCTCGTCGGCGTGTGCGGAGCCGCAGTGCTGGGCGTCGGCCTTGGCTCAGCCCTCCTTGCCGACGATGCTGTGGCCGCGACGGGCATCCGGCGGAAGAAGAACGGCCAGGTGGTGGTGACGGTGGCCAGGGTGCCGTCACTCAAGGCTGCCGATGCGCGCGTGCTGCTCGGCACCGTCAAGGGCACTCCCGTCGCGGTCGTGCGCGGGGTCGACGGGGCCTACTCGGCCCTGAACCTCGCCTGCACCCACCAGGGGGTGACCGTGAATCCGGACGCCACCGGCTGGCTGTGCCCGGCCCATGGATCGAAGTTCGCCCTCGACGGGGCTGTGGAGCGCGGGCCGGCGATGACCAGCCTGGCCAGCTACCCCTCACGGTGGGATGCCCGACGCGGCACCCTGACCGTGGGCTGATCGAGGACTGACCGGCACCTCGCGCCCGCTCGGGACGGCCGTCCCCACGCAGCTGGACCGGCGTGGCATCCGGATGCGTCCCGGAGTTTTCGGCACACTTCATGCAGCAGGGCCCCTCGAAGTATGAGTTCGAGGGGCCCTGCTGGTGGACCAGGTCCTGCGCGTCCGGTCTCCCGGCTCCTCCGCGGGGCGCTTCCCGCCTTGGCCGCCCTCCGTTTCCGGTGGCGTCGCTGTCTCCTGCTCCTCGATCCGCTCCGTTCGGCCAGCCCCCCAGCACTGGGGCTTCGGGTTTCCCCGGGTGGCCGCCGGTTTTCGAACCGACCCGCACCTTGCGGTGCGTTGGGTTATTTCTACTCCCGAAAATCAAGGAGGCGCAACGGGTTTTGCCAACTTTTTTTCGCAAATGTGGTGACTCTGTCACCGCTGCTTCTATCAAGTAACACTGGCACCACGCGTTGGCTGTCAGCTGGCCCGCAGATGGGCCAGGGTCAACGCCTGGGCGTACCCGCACTCGTCACAGATGACCACGAAGCCGCGTCGATCGTTGGGGACGACGTCGAAACTCGCAGAGTGACAGCAGGCACAGGTTGCCTCCGGATCCTGGACGAACATGATGCTTCCTTCCTGCGGGAGGACATCCACGCGTCGTGCTCACGCAGCAGCCCTGATGTGGTGGGGAAGCGGCCACACCGTCCCACCCTGATCTGTCCTGAAGCCCGACCTCGCGTTATGGCAGGCTGACGATCACGTGAACACGAATGCTCCGCGCCTTCGAACGGAGAGCCAGCGCATGACACCCTCCTGTACCGCGCGACACCGCATCACTGCCACCATCGTTCACCGCGCAGGCATCGGTACGGCGGCGGCGCTTCTCATGCTCTTGCCGCTCCTGCCTGCGCAGGCAAGCACTCCCGATCCGCGTGCGGACCCCGCAGCAGGCGCACCCTGCCCCGCGAGCTCTTCCGGAGCCACCGTCGTGACGAAGTCCGGCGTACTGCGATGCATACCGGCCGGCCTCCTTCACGCGCACGTGGACGAAGGAGTCGCAACCATCGGGAAGGATCCCGCTCTGGGCGCTCGATGGGAGTCCATAGCCGTCGCACCCAAGACGAATGCGTTCGTGCAACCCCAGTGGACCGATGGCTCAACTGCGGCCGTCGACCCTCTGCTGCCATGCCGGCCGCGAAGCAGCGGCAATGACCGCCAGCTCGGCCTGGCCTGGCCGCGCATGGCCGGTCGACTTCCCTCGGTGGGCACGATCCGTGTCGCCGTCGTCCCCGTGCAGTCCGCGGGCACGCCAGCACCCAACGCCGACAACTGGCTCTACCAGACATCCGAGTGGCGTAACGGCCGCACCTGGCTGGAATACGCAAACGACCTCCTGCGGACCACGTCCAACACCCGCTCGCAGTTCTCCTTCACCGTGACGGACACGTTGACCTTGAACCGGCCGATCGCGGACTACAACATCACCCGGTCCAACCCGCAGATCGGCGACAGCTTCAACGCGTTCATGACGGATGTGATTCGCGCAGCAGATGCCCGTGTCGACTTCCGCCAGTTCGATGCCGTGCTCGTGCTTCCCCCGCAGGGAACGGTCGGGTTCGGACCTGCGTGGGCACGCCGCCCGGGCACCGGCGTCAGGGTCGACGGTGTGGAGCTGTTGAACGGCACGGTCATCGGGGACGAGGCCAGGTACACGTATCCGTCCGAGATCGTCGTGCACGAGTTCGGTCATCTTCTGGCGATCCCCGATCTCTACGCACGAGACCCGCTGTTGAACCGCTACGTCGGGGCGATGTCTGCCATGGGCAACCCCTACCAGTTCCGCGGCGTCACCGGCTACGAGAAGTGGCTCATGCGGTGGATCCCCGAGTCACGGGTCGCGTGCGTCAAGGCGTCGCCGAAGGCACCCGCCACCGTCACCCTGTCGAGCGTGTCCGCACAGGTGACCGCCGACAAGCCTCAGCACCCGCTCCTCGCCGTCGTCCCCCGGGGCAATGGTCGTGCCGTCGTCGTCGAATACCGCACGCGGAACCGCCTTGACGCCGCACTGACACGGCAGGGTGTGCACGTCTATGCGATAGACGTGAACCGGCCCACGATGGGCGGGCCGATGGTCTCCTACCGTCCGGATGCCGGCACCCTGCAGCCCCTCGCCGACACCTCCAGCCCCGACGCCGTCACAGCCGCATACTTCGCCATGCAGGACTCCATCGATGCATCGCTGCTGCAGCCCGGCCAGAGCGCCGTGCTCGAGGGCATCCGGGTCACCGTCCCCGACCTCCCCCAGCAGCGTCCGGGATCGCTCGCCGACAACCGGACGCCACCGAGCGTCACCGTGCAGATCCAGCGGGGCCGGTGAGAGTCAGTGTCGCGTGGGCGCCGGTGCGCGGGATTCCCCGCTGCCCGTTCACGCACACGGTGCCGAGTCTGCTGCGAGCGCGCCCGTAGGGATTCGAACCCCAAACCTTCTGATCCGTAGTCAGATGCTCTATCCGTTGAGCTACGGGCGCATGGCCCCGCGAGGCCGTGCAGGAGTCTAGCCCCGGGGCCCCGGAGAGCCTCGGCCAGCCCCACGAGCCGCCCACCTCCACCCATCCTGGGCCAGTCCCGGACGCGGAGCGGGCAGGTGGCGAACTGCGACGACGAAGGGGCCACCCGCGGCGGGTGACCCCTTCAGCGGCGGAGGTGGCGAGATTTGAACTCGCGATGGGCGGACCCAAACCGCATTAGCAGTGCGGCGCCATAGACCGGACTAGGCGACACCTCCATGCCACCCGGTCTCCCGAGCGACCCCACGAGGATAGCGGGACCGCACACGGCAGAATGCGCCGCATGACGACACTGGCGATCGACTGCGGGGGTGGCGGCATCAAGGGGTCGGTCCTCGACGAGGTCGGCACCATGCGGGCTCACCCCATCCGCGTGCCGACGCCGTACCCGCTGCCCACGGCCCTGTTCGTCCAGACCCTCGTCGACCTCGCAGCCCAGCTGCCCGCCGCCGAGCGCGCCACCGTCGGTATGCCCGGCATGATCCGCCACGGTGTCGTCGTCACGACTCCGCACTACGTGACCAAGTCCGGTCCGCGCACCCGCGTGCTTCCGGAGCTCGTCACGCAGTGGGAGGGATTCGACGCGCAGGCGGCGCTCACGCGCGAGCTCGGGATCCCGACCCGGGTGCTCAACGACGCCGAGGTGCACGGAGCCGGCGTCATCGCCGGTGCCGGACTGGAGATCGTGATGACCCTGGGCACCGGCCTGGGCTTCGCGGTGTTCGACGGCAGCCGTCTCGCCCCGCACATGGAGATGTCGCAGGCACCCGTGCGCTGGGGTCTGTCGTACGACACCTACATCGGCGAGCACGAGCGGCGTCGTCTCGGCGATGCACTGTGGTCCCGTCGTGTCGTGCGCATGGTCGAAGGGCTGCGCCCGGTCTTCCTGTGGGATCGCCTCTACATCGGTGGCGGCAACTCCCGGCACATCACCCCGACCGCGCTCGCGAAGCTGGGTGACGACGTCGTGATCGTGCCCAACTCCGCCGCCCTGATCGGCGGCGCACGCGTCTGGAACCTGCAGACCGACTGACACCGCGGCTCTGCGATCCGTACCAGGGGGTGCACATCGACGAACAGCTCGCACGCCGCAGCAACGTGCTCGGCGTCGTCATGTACCTCGCAGCCGCCCTGCTGTTCGCCCTCAACGGGGTGATTGCGAAGGCCGCCCTCAACGTCGGCTTCGATCCGATGAACCTGACCCAGCTGCGCAACGTCGGCGCGATGGTCCTGCTGGCCGCCTACGTCGCGATCCGCCATCCCGATCGATTCAAGGTCACCAGGCGCGAGCTGCCGTTCCTGATCACCTACGGCGTCATTGCCTTCACGTTCGTGCAGTACCTGTACTTCCTCACCATCTCCAAGCTCAACGTCGGCATCGGCACCCTGCTCGCGTTCCTCGCCCCCGTGCTCGTGGCCCTGTGGTTGAAGTTCGGACGCCGTAGCGACGTGAGCGGCCGGATCTGGCTGGCCATCGGACTCACTCTGGTCGGACTCGCCATGGTGGCCCAGGTGTGGAGTGGATTCGTCCTCGATCCCGTGGGTGTCATCGCCGGTCTGCTGTGCGCGGTGGCACTCGCGGCCTACTGGCTCCTGGGTGAATCAGGGCAGCAGCACCGCGATGCCGTGTCGTTGACCATGTGGGGCTTCATCTTCGCCAGCCTGGCGTGGGCCGTGATCTCGCCGTGGTGGAACTTCCCGTGGGAGGTGCTCACTGTCTCTGCCGAGCCCCTGATGGACGGCGCCTCCGGCCTGCCGATCTGGTCGCTCATGACGTGGGGCGTCGTCATGGGCACCATCGTGCCGTTCCTGCTGGTCCTGGGCTCCCTGCGTCGCATCGGCGCGCAGCGCGCCGGGATCGTGGGCACGACCGAGCCCCTGTGGGCGTCGGTCATCGGCTTCGTCCTGCTGGGAGAGACCTTCGCCGGCGCCCAGATCATCGGCGGCATCATCGTGCTCGCGGGCGTCATCGTCGCGGAGACATCGCGCCGCTCGACCGTGCTCGTCTCGCCGGGAGAATCCCTCCCGATCCGCGAATGACGATCACGCCGGAGGAATCTCGCCCGATCCGCGGACGACGAGGTGCGACGGCACGATGTCGGTGGTGATCGAGCCCTCGTAGCCGTCCATCCGGTTGAAGAGCGCCTGCGCGGCCATTCGCCCCATGCGCCGGGCGTCCTGCGCGATGACCGTGACTCCGGGATCGAGGACGTCGGCCATGGCGAAGTCGTCGAAGCCCACGAGTGCCACGACGCGCTCGAGACCCAGGCGATGCAGCGCCCGGCATGCCCCCATGGTCACGTAGTTCTGCGCGGCGAAGATCGCCGTCGGCGCGTCCGGCCCCGTCATCATCTGCTGCACGGCCGCGTCGCTGCGCTCGAGTGACGGCACGTCTGCCCGGACCCATGCCGCCTGTACCGGCAGCCCCGCCGCTCGCATGGCGTCTTCATACCCGCGCAGGCGCTCGCGCGCTGTCATGAGCGTCGTCTCGTCGCAGAGCACGCCGATGCGGCGATGCCCGGCTCGGATCAGGTGCGACACACCCGCCAGCGAGGCCTCATGGTTGTCGGCGAGGACGGCGTCCACCTCGACTCCCGACGGCACACGGTCGACGCAGACGATGGGCCAGCCGCTGCGCAGTTCGGTGGCCAGGTAGGACTGGTCGCGGGCCGTGGGGACCAGCAGGAGTCCGTCCACCCGGCGGGACGCGAAGGTCCGGACGATCTCGGCTTCCAGATCGTCACGGCGGTCCAGGCTCGCCGCCATGACGGCTACCCCGCGATCCCGCGCCACCTCCTCGACTCCGCGGTGGATGTCGGCGAAGAACGGGTTCGCAACGTCGTCGACCAGGAGCCCGACCGTCCCGGTGCGCCGGTCGGAACGACGCAGGTTGCTGGCCGTCAGATTCGGGCGGTAGTCGAGCTGCTCCGCCGCCCCGGTGACCCGGGCGGCGAGGGCGGGGCTGACCCCGGGTTCGCCGTTGACGACCCGCGAGACGGTCTTCAGGCTGACCCCCGCCAGGGCCGCGACGTCGCGCATCGTGGCCCGCTCACGGGCCCCGAGATCTGCGCCGGAAGATAACGTTGTCATTACGAATTGGGAGTATTGCAGCCGGACCCCTTGCAGTGAAGTCCCTTGGGCACTAGAAACGAGACAACGTTGTCAGGGGGTGGACACCCGCTCCCCTGCCGACGCCGAGACCACCGGGCCTTGCTCGGTGCGTCCGTCACGTGTTCGTAACACTTCGGTATCCACTGAGGCGTCTCGGATGCATCCCGACGGAGCACCGACTAGACAGGTCAGGTGATCTCACGGTCACACCCCACTCACCCTTCGAAGGGACATCACATGATCAACCGCTTGACTCGCGGTCGCACGATCACCGCGGTTGCGGTGGCCGGCGTTGCCGCCGTCACGCTCGCAGCATGCAGCTCGGGCTCGTCCGACGCTCCGGCCGAGGAGGCTCCCGCTGCCGAGGCTCCCGCTGAGGAGGCTCCCGCTGAGGAGGCTCCCGCTGAGGAGGCTCCCGCAGGCGGTGCTGTCGCCGTCTCGCTCATCACCAAGGACTCCACGAACCCCTTCTTCGTCGCCATGCAGGAGGGCGCGAAGGCCAAGGCGGCCGAGCTGGGCGTCGACCTCACCGTCGGCTCCGGCAAGGAGGAGGGCGATGACGCAGGCCAGATCGAGCTGATCGAGAACGCGATCGCTCAGGGCCAGGCCGGCATCCTCATCACCCCGATGTCCGTCAACGTGAACGACGCCATCAAGAAGGCCCGCGACGCCGGCCTCTACGTGATTGCGCTCGACACCCCCACGGATCCGCCGGACGTCGTCGACATCACCTTCGCGACCGACAACTGCCTCGCGGGCCAGGCCATTGGCGAGTGGGCCGCCGGCAAGCTGAACGGTGAGAAGGCCGTCATCGCCGAGCTCGTGATCTTCAACGATCGCGTCGTCTCGGTCGACTACTGCCGCGCGAACGGCTTCCTCCAGGGCATGGGCATCGAGGTGCCGACCCTCGAGGACATGACGTCCCCGGCTCCGACCGGCTCGTACACCACGGGCGCGGGCGGCGAGTACGAGATCGTCTGCCTCGAGGCCACTGGCGCCAACGAGGCCGGCGGCAAGACGGGCATGGAGACCTGCCTGTCGAAGAACCCCGACATCAACGTCGTCTACACGATCAACGAGCCGACCGCGTTCGGAGCCGCTGAGGCCCTGAAGGCTGCTGGCAAGACGATCGGCCAGGACGTCTTCGTGGTGTCGGTCGACGGCGGCCTCGCCGGCGTCGAGGCTGTCAAGGCCGGCACGATCCAGGCCACCTCGCAGCAGTACCCGCTGAAGATGGCGTCCCTCGGCGTCGAGGCGATCAAGACGATCGCAGACGGCGGCGCCGCGCCGGAGAACACCTCGGCCAACGGCCAGTTCTTCGACACCGGCGTCGTGCTCTGCACGGACGATCCGATGGAGACGGTTGTGTCCGCTCCGCAGGAGTCCGCGCAGTTCTGCATCGACAACGCCTGGGGCTGATCCTCAGCCTTCATCAGGTAGTGCGCGGGGCGGCAATCCACGGATTGCCGCCCCGCGTCACGCCGGAACGGATAACGTCCCTTTCAACGATCCCCCTTGAGCCGGGAGGCCACCCTCGTGAGCACCGCCACCACGACTGATCTCGCCGAGGAGTTCATGGAGCGGCGAACGCCCCTCCAGCGGGTCCAGGGAGTCCTGCACAAGTACCCCTACCTCAGCCCGCTCATCGTCCTCGTCGTCGCCGTCATCGTCTTCTACCTGCTGAACGAACGCTTCCTGCTGCCCCAGAACCTCTCGTTCATGACGCAGCAGACAGTCGTCGTCGGCACCCTCGCCATCGCCCAGACGCTGGTCATCCTCACGGCAGGCATCGACCTCAGCATCGGCGCGGCCACAACCCTGGCCCAGATGACCATGGCGAACCTCGCGGTCTACGTCACGGCGTCCAACGTCCTGCCGGTCGCCGGCCAGAACCCCTATGTGGCGATCTTCATCGGCATCCTCGTCGGCGTCCTCACGGGTGTGATCAACGGCTTCCTGATAGTCAGACTGAATCTGCCGCCCTTCATCGTCACCCTCGGCACCCTGTCGATCTTCACCGCCCTGACGCTCATCCTGTTCAAGGCGCGCACGATCCAGGCGCCGGAGATGCCCGAGGTCATGAAGTGGCTCGGCAACACCTTCCAGATCGGCGAGTTCCAGCTGATGTACGGCGTCATCCTGATGCTGATCATGTACGTGATCTTCGGGTACATCCTGAAGAACACCGCCTGGGGCCTGCACGTGTACGCCGTCGGCGACGACCCGAGCGCCGCCCAGCTGTCCGGCATCTCGACCAAGCGGGTCATCTTCAGCGTCTACGTGGTGTCGGGCCTGATCATCGGCATCGCCGGCTGGCTCACGATCGGCCGCGTCGGCTCGGCCAGCCCGAACCCCGATCCGCTGCTCAACCTCGACACGATCACCGCGGTCGTGATCGGCGGCACCTCCCTGTTCGGCGGCCGCGGGACTCTCCTGGGCACGCTGATCGGCGCCTTCATCATCACCGTCGTGCAGAACGGACTCTCGCTGGCCGGCCTCGACCAGGCCTACCGGGTCCTTGCCATCGGCGTCCTCGTCATCATCGCTGTCGCCGTCGACCAGTGGATCAGAAGGGTGAAGGCATGACCACCGCAACCGCCACTCCCATCCTGCAGGGCCGCGACCTCGTCAAGACCTTCGGCCGTGTCGTCGCCCTCGACGGCGCGAATCTGGAGCTCTTTCAGGGCGAGGTCCTCGCCGTCGTCGGCGACAACGGCGCAGGCAAGTCGAGCCTGATCAAGTGCTTCTCCGGAGCGCACACGCCCGACGCAGGCGAGATGCACGTCATGGGCGAGAGGGTGGAGTTCAAGAGCACCAACGAGGCTCGGCGCCACGGCGTCGAGACCGTGTTCCAGACCCTCGCCGTCGCGCCCGCGCTCGACATCTCCAGCAACCTGTACCTCGGCCGCGAGCAGCGCAAGCCGGGCCTCCTCGGCACGGTGTTCCGCACCCTCGACAAGAAGAAGATGCGCCAGGACTCCGCCCAGCACCTGAAGGACCTCGGCATCACCACCCTGCAGAACATCACGCAGGCCGTCGAGACCCTCTCCGGCGGTCAGCGCCAGGCCGTGGCTGTGGCGCGTGCGGCGGCCTTCGGCAGCCAGGTCATCATCCTCGACGAGCCGACGGCTGCGCTCGGCGTCAACGAGTCCGCCCGAGTCCTGAAGATGATCCAGGACCTCCGGGACCGAGGTCTGTCGGTCATCCTCATCTCGCACAACATGCCCCAGGTGTTCGAGGTGGCCGACCGCATTCACGTGGCGCGCCTGGGCAAGCGGGCGGCGGTGGTCACCCCGCAGACCGCGTCCATGAACGACGTCGTCGCCATCATGACGGGGGCGATGAAGGTGCCCGAGGAGGAGCAGCAGCTCACCCCCATCCGCTGACAAACCCCCGTTTCTCCCGCTAAGCGGGACAAACGGGGCCCACCAGCACCGAACGGCCCTGCAGAGCCCCGTTTGTCCCACAGAACGCGTGGGGACAAACGGGGCTCTTGGCCCTGTTCCAGGGTCCTTAACCCCCGGATGTCCCGCTTAGCGGGAGAAACGGGGGTTAGGCGTAGAGGGCGGGGCGAGGGGGCAGGGTGACGGGCACCCGCTGGCCGGACCGCAGGGACTCGATCGCCCGGTTCGCGACGACGGCGCCCACGAAGCCGTCCCACGTCGACGCGCCCGGCATCCGCCCGCCGTCGGCGAGGCAGGAGATCCACGCCTGCAGCTGGAGCCGGTACGCCTCCTGGAACCGCCCCAGCCACTGCTGCGGGAGGTCGTGCCCGCGGTGCAGGGCCCTCGAAGTCGTGACGTAGGCCCCGTCGGCCATCTCGGCCGCTCCGAGCCCTCCGGTGACGGCGCACGTGACCTCGTAGCCGAGCTGGGACTGCACGTACATCTCGATGTCGACGATCGTGCCCTGCACGGTCTTGAGCAGGACGAACAGCGGGTCGTGCTGGTCCTCCGGGGTCAGCGGGCCGTTGCGGCCGGTGAGCACCTCGACCCAGGCGTACTCGTCGTCGGTGAGCCACCGGTTGATGTCGATCTCGTGAATCGCGGCGTTGGTGATGCTCAACGCGCTGTCGAGACCGTACGGCGCGATCTCGTTCCGGTGGGAGTTGCGGATGATGAGGGGGTCGCCGATGCCTCCCGGTCCGAAACCCGCCTTCAGCTCGACATAGCCCGGATCGAACCGGCGCATGAAGCCCATCATGATCAGCTGGCGGCCCAGCGCTGTCTCCGCGTCGAGCACTCGTCTGGCGTCGGACTCTGACGGTGACAGGGGCTTCTCGCACAGTGTCGGCTTGCCCGCAGCGAGGCACGCGAGGGCCTGGTCCGCATGGAACTGGTCGGGCGACGCGATCAGGACGGCATCGACGTCGTCGGACTCGATGACGTCCTGATACGACGACACGGCCCGGGCATCGACCTCCGCTGCCAGCTCACGAGCCCGCGCCTCGTCGAAGTCGTAGATCACGCTGACCGTGGACCCGGCCACGCGACCGGACAGGTCACGCGCGTGCGATGTGCCGATGTTCCCCGCTCCGATGAGTCCCACCCGAATCGTCATGGGGGCATTCTTGCGACCCTCCCGGAGCGCGTCACGCGGATAGGGTGGAGGCGTCCGTCGACCGAGACCGGAGACCCTCATGGCCGAACGCACCTTCTGCGCCGAACTCACCGGCTCCTTCTCCACCTCTGCTGCCCAGAATCCGACGGTCGCGATCATGGAAGCGGCCTTCGCCGAGGCGGCGATCGACTTCCGCTACGTGAACTGCGAGGTCCCTCCTGCGGATCTCGCCGACGCCGTCCGCGGTGCGATAGCGATGGGGTGGCGCGGGTTCAACTGCTCCATTCCCCACAAGGTCGCGGTGATCGAGCACCTCGACGAACTCGCCGAGTCGGCGTCGATCATCGGCGCCGTCAACACCGTCGTGATAGATCGCAGCGTCGAGCGGCCGCGCCTGGTCGGGGAGAACACCGACGGGCAGGGCTTCGTGGCCTCACTCCGGCCGGTCCGGGACCCCGCGGGCCAGCATGTCGTGATCCTCGGGGCCGGCGGAGCCGCTCGCGCCATCGCGGTGGAGGTGGCCCTCGCCGGCGCCCTCAGCATCACGATCGTCAATCGCACCCCGGAGCGGGGCCAGGCGGTCGCGGACCTCGTCGACACCAGGACCCCGTCAGCCGGGCGCTACCTGCCCTGGACCCCGCACCTGCACGTGCCGCACGGCACCGGGATCCTCATCAACGCCACGAACATCGGCTTCCACCCGAACGAGGACGCCACCCCCGACATCGACATGTCGACCGTCGATGCGCAGACCGTCGTGGCCGACGTGGTGGTGAACCCTCCGGAGACGAACTTCCTGAGGGCCGCGGCAGCGCAGGGCTGCACGACGCTGGACGGTCTGGGGATGCTGGTCAACCAGGCCCTCATCAACGCCCGCCTGTGGACCGGGCGTGACCTGAGCGCCGCGGTCATGCGCCGGGAGCTGGAGGGCATCTTCGGCCTCTGAGCCCCGCCCGTCCCGCCGGAGACTCGGTGGCTGGACGACCCCGGGACTGACAGAATCCCCCTCATGACCGTTCCCGGATACGCCGCCCCGTCCGCCAAGGCTCCCCTCGCCCCCTTCGACGTGCCCCGACGCGATCTCGGCCCGCACGACGTCGGCATCGACATCAAGTACGCCGGCATCTGCCACTCCGACATCCACCAGGCCCGCGAGGAGTGGTTCACCTCGATCTTCCCGATGGTGCCCGGCCACGAGATCGCCGGGATCGTCAGCAGCGTCGGCTCCGAGGTCACGCACGTCAAGGTCGGCGATCGCGTCGGCGTCGGCTGCAACGTCGGCTCCTGCGGATCCTGCCCCACCTGCCAGCGCGGTGAGCAGTCGTACTGCTCGGTGCAGATCGCACCGACCTACAACGGCTACGAGATGGACGGCGTCACCCCGACCTACGGCGGGTACTCGTCCTACGTCGTCACCAACGAGGACTTCGTCTTCACCATCCCCGACAGCCTCGGCCTCGACGTCGCGGCTCCCCTGCTGTGCGCCGGCATCACGCTCTACCAGCCGCTGGCGGAGTGGAAGGCCGGCCCCGGGGTGCGCGTGGGCATCGTCGGGCTCGGAGGCCTGGGCCACATGGGCGTGAAGATCGCGGCCGCCATGGGCGCCGAGGTCACGCTGATCAGCCACTCGCCCAGCAAGGAGGCTGATGCGTATGCGCTCGGGGCCAAGCACTTCCTGCTCTCCAGCGACAAGGAGGCGATGAAGGCCGCCAACGCGTCGCTCGATCTCATCGTCAACACTGCCTCGGCGATGACGCGGCTCGATCCCTACCTCCGTCTCCTGGACTTCGACGGCACGATGGTCATCGTCGGGCTGCCGGAGAACGACCTGACGCTGAGCGCCTTCAACCTCGTCTCGCACCGTCGTCGTCTCTCCGGCACCAACAACGGGGGCGTCCCGCAGACGCAGGAGATGCTCGACTTCTGCGGAGAGCACGGCCTCGGCGCCGACATCGAGCTGATCGGCTTCGATCAGGTCAACGAGGCCTGGGACCGCGTCGTCGCCAGCGACGTGAAGTACCGGTTCGTGCTCGACACCTCGACGCTCTGAGCGAGAGGGACAGGCAGCGGACTACACGCGCAGGAGGGGGCGGGTCAGGCAGGTGGGCCCGCCCTCACCCTTGTTGATCTCGCTCGCGGAGTAGGTGTGGACCTCTACCCCGTGATCGCGTAGGGCCTTGGCCGTGGCGTCGTTGCCCTCGGCGATGACGACGACGCCCGGTGCGACGGCGAGGATGTTGCACCCGAGCGATGCGTAGTCCTCCTCGGGCACGCCGATGGTGTCGATCCCGCGCACGGCGAGAGCCTGCAGCAGGGCCACGGGTGCAAGCCGCTCGTACACGACCGCGAGATCCTCCCGCACCGGCGACACCACGGACATCAGGTGCAGGCAGTACTCCGGACCGAGGTCGTGCGGCATGTCGAAGCGCTCGACCGCGATGCCCATGGGCGCGAGGATGGCCGTCAGCTGGTCGACTGCGGGCTGGTTGGTGCGGTAGGTCCGGCCGACCGCCAGCGTCGAGGCATCGAGCCAGAACATGTCACCCCCGTCGGCCGTCGCGGGTGCCGTGAGCCGACCGACGACGGGCACACCGAGGTCGGAAAGCTGCGACGTCAGCAGCGGCGGCTCCCCCATGCGAACGGTCTTGGCCCCGCGCAGTTCGATGACGCCTCCGGGCACGACGAACGCCGGGTCGTAGGTGAAGATCGCGTCCGGCATGTCCTCCTCCGGTGGCAGCACCTCCACCGAGCATCCCAGTCGCTCGAGCAGGGCGACGAATTCCGCATGCTGCCGGGCGAGCAGGTCGAAGTCGAGGGGCTGGGCCCAGTGGGCGACCACGTAGTCACCCCGAGGCGATGGGGGTCGCACGGCGACGCGCGCGAGCTTTCCGACCATCGAACTGACGCCGTAGCCGGTCGGTCCAGAAGGGGTCACGGGTTCCTGCTTTCGCGGTCGAGTATGCGCACGATGCGGAACCGATTGTTGCGCAGGATGAGCAGGAAGGGCGCATTGCCCAGCGTCACGACGAGGACGAAGGCCATGGCCAGCCACCAGGGATTGAAGAGGAACAGGGCGAGGGATCCGAGGATCGAGCCCCAGTGCACCCACTCGGCCCTGCGTACCTCGACGAGGTACGCGTTGAGCGCCTCCGGCGTTGCGCCGGGAAGGGCATCCTTGCGCTGACCACCGAAGATGTCGCCGAGCTCCGGCAGGCGTGCCGCCCAGCGCGACACCCGCAGTCGCCTGAAGTACTCGGGCGTCTCCCATGGCAGCCGCCGCAGCAGTGCCGGATCGCCGTTCAGCCATGTGGCCGGCCAGCGTGGTGCCCAGGCGCCGACGGCAACGGAGATCGCGATCACGACCGCCAGGTCGATGACGACCAGCACGATGATCCGCGTCACGCGGCGAGGGAGGGATTTGAACCCCCGGAGGGTTTCCCCTCGGGCGCTTTCAAGGCGCCTGCAATCGGCCGCTCTGCCACCTCGCCTGAGTCCCCCACCGTAGTGCCAGAAGGACTACTCGCCGGCTGCTGGGTCCTCCGTCGGTGGCGCGATCGGGTTGCCGTTCTCGTCGACCATCCCGTCGTCCTGCAGCGGCGGCGCCGGGGTGGCGGCGTCGTCCGCTCCACTGCCGGCGAGGTCGTCGGCGAGGTCGTCGGCGAGGTCGTCGGCGTCCGGAGTCGGGAAGGGCTCGGGGACGAATCCGCGCTGCTCACCGTCGATCGGATATGGCTGTGTCACGAACCGCACGGCGGAGTCGGCGACCGCCAGCAGGGACCACGTGCTGCCGTCGGCCCCGGTGAGGATGTAGGACGGGAGCAGCAGGATGGAGCCGTCGGGCTGCCAGTACTGCGCCAGGCCAAGTTCGGCGGACAGCACGTCGACCTCCGACACCGGCAGGTCGACGGACGGAACCCCCGAGGCGTTGGGCGCAGGGGCGCTGGGCATCTCGGACTCCTCCGTCGGGCCGGAGATCGGACTGGCTGGAATCGAGGTCCAGGGTGTCTGCCGGGAACGCTCGACCGCCGTGGCCGCTCCCACGACGGGGTAGTCCGGGACGGCCTGGAAGCCGGAGGAGAACCCGGACGCCGCCACGATCGAACCGTCTGGGTCGAAGACCATGCGCCAGCCGAGCTGCGTCCGCTGCTCGGCCACGACCTGCCACGCGCTGACGACGGTGCGGCCGTCAGCAGTGCCGACCTCGTACTCGACCGACGTCAGGTCGACACCGATGCTCGTCAGGGTCTCGGTGGCCGCGGCGATGGCGTCGACGGGCGCGAAGACCGCGTCGGCCGGAGGTGACGCTGCCGGGTCGTCCGATGGAGAGGGGCTCGCTGCCGGGTCGACAGCGGGCGGCAGGGCCGCGGCCGGATCGTCATAGGTCCAGCTGAACAGGGGGTCGTCGACCACGATCACCCGTGGACCACCGGCCACGCCCACCTCCCAGCCCGTGTCGGTCGCGACGGCGGAACCGCTCACCCCGAAGGTGGTCGCGATGATGCCGGCGACCTGGGCCCCACTGATGCCCTGATTGACGAGCCGGTAGCCGGGCGCCGATCCGGACTCGTCCGACAGGGCAGCGGTGCCGTTGAGGACCACGGCCCAGGTCGACACCGGCCCGCGGCTCGTGGTGACGACGAGGGTGCCCGGAGCGGGCACCGGGAGCGGACCCACGGGCATGAGTGGGGAGACGACGTCCTGCTCCACGATCTGGTCCTGGGTCTGGATGACCACCTCGGGCTCGGGAGCCGTCAGTCGTCCGGCGTACACCCCGGCAGCGCCCGCCGCCGCGACGAGCACGACGACGCCGGCCACGATCAGGACGGTGGACCGGGCCGAACGGCGCGCAGCGACAGGGGCGGGGGCGGGGGCGGGGGCAGCGACAGGGGCGGGGGCAGCGGCGGGGGCAGCGGCGGGGGCGGGGGCAGCGGCGGGGGCGGGGGCAGCGGCAACGGCAGGGGCAGCGACAGGCGCGGCAGGAGGTGCCGAGGCTTCGGGGGCCGACCCGGGTGCCTCACCCAGGAACGCCGCGAGCATCTCCTCGTCGATCGGGAAGGCCTCCTGCTGCCCCGGCGTCGCAGCGGGCGCAACGGCGGCCATCTCGACGGTGGCGGCGTCGGCTGCCCCCGAGGTGGCGGAGGCAGATGAGCCGTCGGCCGGTGCCTCACCGGGATCCACGCCGCCATCGCTCGGCTGGTCAGACATCCCACTCCCTCATCGCGCCCTCCCTGCACTCTGCCACTCCGTCGCAGGGCAACCGACGACGCCGGCGCGCGACACGCCCGTCGAGGGTCACTCAGCAGGTTCGAGTGGGATCGGCACGGACGGCGACTGCCGTCGGTCCATGATCAGGCCCACGACAGTGAGGGCGAGCGAGACGACCACGACGGTGGTGACGATGTCGGCGACGGAGTCGTGGCGCCACAGCGCGACGACGGCGACGAGTACGACGAGCGCGGCCCAGACAGCCAGCACGGCACGGGTGTCCTGAGTCGCGAGGCGTGCGTACAGCAGCACCTGGACGAGGGCGAAGGCCGATCCCTCGAGGGCGAACAGCCACGCCTCGGACCCGAGCTCGGTGTACTGGGCGCCGCCGAGGATGCGGATGACGAGGTTGCCGAACAGGAAGCTGAAGCCGGTGATGACCAGGCCGACACAGGCCGTCAGGCCGGTGGCGAGATAGACCGTGCGGTTGCTTCGGCCTCCGGTCATCTTCGGGAAGAGCACGATGATGATCGCGTTGGGCAGGAAGAAGGCGATCTTGGCCAGCAGGACGCCGACCGCGTACTCACCGGACTGGTCCTCGGTGAGGAAGATGCGGGCGAGCAGGACGTCGACGTTGGTCAGCGTGAACAGCACGGCGAGGGCATGCACGACGTGACCGAACTCTGCCGGCACTCCCTTGGGAATGGCCGCGGCCCAGGCTCCCGGGCAGATCAGCCGGTACGACAGGAAGGCCCCGAGGGCGCATCCGATCATCACGCCGATGCCGACGCCGGTGACCGACTGCAGGAGGACGACGCCGACGATGCCGCCGGTGGCGCGGCCCACGCCGTTGGCGATGAACGCCCATGACAGTCGCAGGTGCTCCTCGCGCCCCTGGGCGATGCCCATCGTGGCCGAGCCGAGGATGACGAAGCCGATGGACGCGATGCCCGTGGCCACGGCCAGGAACGGGATCTGGAAGATCATGCCGACGGGCCAGGCCACCAGGAGGCCGCCCACGATGATGACGATCGCGACGAGTGAGGCGAGCCGGATGGTCTCGCCCTCCACCGCGCTGCGGTCGGTGGTCGCGACGGCGACGCGGCGGGCTGTGAACGCCTGCATGGCGATGCCGACCGTGCTGATGATGACGAGCAGGCCCAGGAGGGCGCCGAGGGCGCCGAACTCCGCCGGGACGAGGACGCGTGCCGCGACCATGCTGAGCAGGTAGGCGGCGCCGTTGCCGATCATCGTGGCCGCGCCCACGAACACCAGGCCCTTGGCGAGGGCGGCGCGCGGCTGCGAGGAACTCACTGGCTCACCCTACTGACACGCACGACCTCCGACGTGCGTCAGTCGTGGCCGCGAATCCGCAGGATTGTGCAGCCACGACTGACGCAGGTGACGGGGTCGAGGGGGTCGGTCGATCCGTCAGGCGGGCACCGTCGGCAGGGTCGACAGCGCCTCGGCGAACCGGGCGTCGCTGACGGCCTCGTCGACCATGGAGCCGCTGAGGAAGGAGTCGTACGCTGCGAGGTCGAAGTGGCCGTGGCCGCACAGCGCGGTCAGGATCACCGTCTCCTCGCCCGTCTCCTTGGCCTTCAGCGCCGCCTCGATGGCCTTGGCGATCGCGTGCGTCGGCTCGGGGGCCGGGACGATCCCCTCGGTGCGGGCGAACTGCAGGGCCGCCGCGAAGCACTCGGTCTGGGGGACCGACTCCGCATCCATCAGGCCGAGCTCGTAGATGTGCGAGATCAGCGGCGCCATGCCGTGGTAGCGCAGGCCACCGGCGTGGATCGGGTCCGGGATGAAGTCGTGCCCGAGGGTGTGCATCTTCATCAGCGGGGTCATGCCCGCGGTGTCGCCGAAGTCGTAGGCGTAGACACCCTTGGTCAGCGACGGGCAGGACGCCGGCTCGACGGCGAGGATCCGCGGGTTCATGCGTCCGGCCATCTTCTCGCGCAGGAACGGGAAGGACAGTCCGGCGAAGTTCGACCCGCCACCGGTGCAGCCCACGATGAGGGTGGGGGTGTCGCCCGCCATCTCCATCTGCAGCAGGGCCTCCTGGCCGATGATCGTCTGGTGCAGCAGCACGTGGTTGAGCACCGAGCCGAGGGCGTAGCGCGTGTTGGGATCGCTCGCGGCGACCTCGACGGCCTCGGAGATGGCGATGCCGAGCGAGCCGGACCAGTTCTTCGGGTCCTTGGCGAACTCCCGACCGATCGCCGTGACGTCCGATGGTGAGCGGTGCACCGTGCCGCCGAAGGTCTCGATCATCAGGCGGCGGTAGGGCTTGGCGTCGTAGGAGGCACCGACCTGCCAGACCTCGCAGTCGAGGCCGTAGAGCGCGCACGCGAAGGACAGCGCGGTGCCCCACTGGCCGGCCCCGGTCTCGGTGGTGAGCTTGGTCGTGCCCTCCTTCTTGTTGTAGTACGCCTGGGGCACGGACGTGTTCGTCTTGTGCGAGCCCGCGGGCGAGACGCCCTCGTACTTGTAGTAGATCCGGGCGGGGGTGCCGAGGGCCTTCTCGAGGCGGTGCGCCCGGTAGAGGGGGGAGGGCCGCCACTGCCGGTAGACGTCGAGGACGCCGCCCGGGATATCGATGTACCGCTCCTGCGAGACCTCCTGGAGGATGAGGTCCATCGGGAAGAGCGGGGCGAGGTCATCGGGCCCGACCGGGTCCATGCGCCCGGGGTGCAGGGGCGGCGGGGGCGGGGCCGGGAGGTCGGCCATCACGTTGTACCAGGTGGTCGGCATCTGGTCCTCGGTGAGCGTGTACTTGTGCTGCTGGATGGTGTCGTCCATCGTCGCCTCCCTTGCGTGGCCGTCCTCGCCGCAGCTGCGCGGCGGGTGTGGAACCGGACGCTAGTCGGCCCGGCGGAGCCATGGGGCCGATTGGGAAACCTCGCCCTTGAGTGTGGTCAAAGTGAGTTTTGTGACTGAATTGACGAAATGTGACGATGATCACCGCCCCACAGAAACCGGCTCCGCTCACCGGACACCAGGGTGAGCCGGACACCTCGCCCTCCTAGCGTCGACGCGACGAAAGGAGGGACCGATGCCCCGCACGACACGCACCAACCGCGCCGTCGTGGCCGCGGTCAGCGCCATGACGGCCGTTGCCGTCAGCGTCGGCCTCCTGGCCGGCATCGGTGCCTCCGGCGAGTCGACCGTCGCCGCCGCCGAGCCGAGTGCCGTGGCGAGCCCCCCGCCGATCGTCGAGGCCCCGCCTGCGACGGTGCCGTCCACCAGCCTGATCGCCGCCGAGGTGCGCACGCGCACGCCCGAGCAGGCGCGGGCAGACCGCGAGCGCAGCGTCCGCGCCTCACGCATGGCTCGCGTCGCGAAACTGCGCACCCGCATCGTCGACGTCGCGCGCAAGCAGATCGGCGATCGCTACGTGCCCGGCCGCGCCGGACCGGACTCCTTCGACTGCTCGGGCCTGACGCGCTACGTCTACAAGGTCGCGATGGGCCGAGAGCTGCCCCATGGATCACGCGCCCAGTGGGCTCAGGTCAAGCGGATCAAGCGGAGCCAGGCCAAGCCCGGTGACCTCGTGTTCTTCTTCGAGAACGGTCAGCACCACGTGGGCATCTACATCGGCCGCGGGAAGATGATCGACGCCCCCGGAGTCGGCGACCCGGTGCGCGTCAGCCCCATCTCGGGCTCATGGTGGAGCCGCAGCTACACCGGCATGGGCCGCATACTCCCGGGCTGATCAGCAGCGCAGCACCAGCAGCCAAGAGTTCGACTAGCCCTTGCCGTCATGTAACCCGGCCCACGCGTTCGCGACATCCGATCACCAGAGGTTGTGACTCGTCGATAACGACGCTGACCCCCGTGAGAGGACTGCAATGCGCAGATCGCTTTTCGTCGGATCTCTGATGGTGTCCGCGGCCCTGGTGCTGACGGCCTGCTCCTCCAGTGATTCCGGCTCCGACACCACCGAGAGCAGCGCCGCTGCCAGCGCCAGCGAGGCTCCCGCCTCCGAGGCGCCCGCGACAGAAGCACCGGCAACCGACGCAACCCCCGCTGCAGATGCCGCTGCAGCCGGTGAGCCCGTGTGCGGCACGACCATCGAGGAGATCACCGCGGCGGCTCAGCAGGAGGGTCAGGTCAACCTGATCGCCCTCCCCGACACGTGGGCCAACTACAAGGGCATCCTCGAGTCCTTCCGCAGCACGTACGGCATCGAGGCCCCCGTGGCCAACCCCGATGCGTCGTCCGCGGATGAACTCACCGCGGTCAAGACCCTCGCGGGACAGCCGGACATGCCCGACGCGCTGGACATCGGGCCGTCCTTCATCCAGCAGGCGACCGACGAGGGCCTCATCGCCTCCTACAAGACGACGAACTGGGACGAGATCCCGGACAACCTCAAGGGTCCGAACGGCGAATGGGTCGGCGCGTACTACGGCATCATGGCTATCGCGACCAACACCACCCTCGTGAAGAACGCACCCAAGACGTGGGCCGACCTCAAGAAGCCCGAGTACAAGGGAATGGTCACCCTGAATGGCGACCCGCGTGAGGCCGGTGCGGCCTTCGCCGCCGTCGTCGCGGCGTCACTGGCGAACGGTGGCTCGTACGACGACCTCATGCCCGGCATCGAGTACTTCGCCGAACTGAAGAAGGCCGGCAACCTGCAGACCATCGATGTCACCGAGGCGGCCCTGCTGTCCGGTGAGGTGCCGATCGCCCTCGACTGGACGTACAACTTCCCCGGCGTGAAGGCACAGCTCGCCGAGGTCGGCTTCGACATGGACGTCGTCGTGCCGTCCGACGGCCTCTACGGCTCCTACTACGCGCAGATGCCCGTGGCCAACAGCCCGCACCCATGCGGTGCACGCCTGTGGATGGAGCACATCACGGGCGACGCCGGCGCACTCGGCTACCTTGAGGGCGGCGCAATCCCGGCGCGCTTCGCGGCGATGCAGCAGGCGGGCGTGATCCCGGCCGACATGATGGCGAACCTGCCCACCGCGGAGCAGATCGCGTCGATCTCCTTCCCGACTATGGAGCAGATCGACGCCATGAAGGCCCAGCTCACCGAGAACTGGGGTCCGATGGTCGCGGATGCCTGATTCGACCCCGATGCGGGGCGACGCCACTGCGGCGTCGCCCCGCATTTCTCATGAGACCCGGACCGGGCTGCTGGTGGCCGTTCCCTTCCTGGCGTTCATCGGGCTCTTCCTCCTGTACCCGACAGCGGCGATCATCGCGGCCGCCCTGTCGCCCGGTGACGCCTTCAGCCTGGACGGACTCGGACGGGCCCTGTCCGGCACGTACCGCCAGGGATTCATCAACTCGACCCTGCTCGCCGTCACGACGGCCGTCATCGGCGGCGTCATCGGCCTGCTGCTCGCCGTCGTCATGCGCGGTCTCGAACGACCCCGCTGGCTCCACTCGAGCCTGGACTCATGGTCTGCAGTCGCCTCGCAGCTCGGTGGCGTGCCCCTCGCGTTCGCCTTCATCGCTGCGATCGGGACGCAGGGCCTGCTGACGAAGCTCTTCGCGCAGATCGGGATCAGCATCAACGACTACGGGGTGTCGCCGACCGGGTTCTGGGGCCTCGTCATCGTCTACCTGTACTTCCAGATCCCACTGATGTTCCTCGTCTCGCTGCCCGCCATCAGCGGCCTGCGTCGCACCTGGCGCGAGGCCGCGGCAATCATGGGCGCGAGTGCGACCCGCTACTGGCTGCGTGTCGGGATTCCCATCCTCACCCCCGCAGCCCTCGGCGGCATGCTTCTGCTCTTCGTCAACTCCTTCGCCGCCTACGCGACGGCCTACGTGCTGAATCCCGGCGGTGCACTCGTGCCGCTGCAGATCCGCTTCCTCCTCCAGGGCAACATCATCAGCGGCGAGGAGGACTTGGGCTACGCCATCGTCACCTGGGTCATCGGCATCCTGCTGGCAAGCCTGTTCCTGCTCACCTGGCTGCAGCGACGAACGCTGCGATGGACGCAGTCATGAGATCCGTCCTCAGGTGGGGCTTCCTGATCGCGCTCGCGCTGTTCTTCCTCGTCCCGATGCTCGCGATGGCCCGGTTCGCCTTCCAGTCCGTGCCGGTCGTGCTCCTCACCCCCGAGACCCTCCTCACCGGATGGTCCGTCGAGCCCATCACCGAGTCGTTCACCAATCCGCAGATGCTCAGCGCCACGCGAACGTCGCTCCTCCTGGCGGCCTTCTCGATCCTGCTGAACCTCGTACTGCTCGTCCCGCTGGCCGTCGTCACGGAGATCAAGGCCCCACGCCTGCGCCCCTACCTCACCGCTCTCACCCTGCTGCCCTGGGTTGTGCCCCCGATCGCGCTGGTCGTCGGCGTCGCCGCCACCTTCCGCACCGGTGCTCCCTGGTTTCTGGCGAGCGTGTTCAGCCTCGTGCCGTTCTACGCGCTCTGGGCGATGCCCTTCACCTACCGAGCGCTCGACGCCGGGCTGCGCGCAATCGGTGCACGCACTCTGTACGAGGCGGCACGCAGCATGGGCGCCTCGCTGCCGGTCATCGTCCTTCGCGTGCTGCTGCCGAACATGACGGCGTCGATCGTCGCGGCCTCCGCCCTTACGACGGCGATGGTGCTGGGCGAGTTCGCCTTCGCCTCGCTGCTGCTGAAAGAGACACTGCCGACCTTCATGGTCAACTACCAGCGCAGCGATGCGCGCAACGGCCTCGCCCTCGCCCTCGTCGTGCTCATTGTCACCGCCATCGGCATCGCCGCCGTCGTACGAGTGCTGCGTCGACGTGGCCTGAACGTCCAGACCACCGGAATCTAGGAGGGCCCATGGCCGCCGTCGAGTTCTCCCACATCCGCAAGTCCTTCGGCACCTCCGTCGCCCTCGAGGACCTGACGCTGTCGATCGAGTCCGGCGAGCTCATCTGCCTGCTGGGTCCGTCCGGGTGCGGCAAGACGACGGCCCTGCGCATCCTCGCCGGCTTCGAGCGGACCGACAGCGGTCAGGTCACGGTGGGCGGCGAGGACATCTCGGCGACACCGGTCGAGAAGCGCGACTTCGGCATGGTGTTCCAGGACTACAGCCTGTTCCCCAACCTCACGACGCGCCAGAACATCGACTTCGGCCTGCGTGCCCACCGGGTGCCTCAGGCCCGCAGGACCGAGGTCATCGACCGGATGCTGTCCGTCACGGCGCTGGAGGACCAGGCCGACAAGTACCCGCACCAGATGTCGGGCGGCCAGAAGCAGCGGGTCGCGCTCGCACGGGCCATCGCGACGTCACCGCGCGTTCTGCTGCTCGACGAGCCGCTGTCGGCTCTGGATGCCAAGGTGCGCGAGTCGCTGCGCGAGGAGATCCGGCGACTGCAGCGCGAGATCGGAGTCACAACGGTGTTCGTCACGCACGACCAGCATGAGGCGCTGGCCATCGCCGACCGCGTCGGAGTGATGAGCAAGGGCCGACTCGAGCAGATCGCCACGCCGCGGGACCTCTACGAGGAGCCCGCCAACGCCTTCGTCGCCACCTTCATCGGGGCCATCAACGTGATTCCCGCCCTCGGAGCGGAGGACGGTCGATGGCTCGCCCTCGGACGATTCCTAGCGGGCAGTCGGGCGGCACGCCCGGGCGAGAGCGCCACGGTGGGCGTTCGACCAGAGAACATCGCCCTCGATCACGACGCAGACGCAGACGCCCGGATCCTGGACATGAGCTTCCTCGGGCCGGTGACCCGAATCACCGTGACATGGGCCGGCGGAAGCACCCTCGTCGCCGACGCCATGAGCACGGACTGCGAGCATCTGGCCATGGGCGACGCCGTGCGCATCCGGCTGCGCGACGACGTCACGCGGGTGACGGTCATGACGGAGGCTGGCGCATGATTCCCGTCACCACGGCCAAGGCCAGCATCGTGCGCACCGAGGAGGACGAGCGAGGGTGGCGCGGCCTGACCCGGGGTCCAGGGGAGCCGCATGGCGCCGACCTGCCCGAAGGCGAGGTGCTCGCCTGCCTGTGGCACCTGTCCGACCTCCACCTGTGCGACGCGGAGTCACCTGCACGTCTGGAGTACCTCGACCGCCTCGCGGATCCGGACTCTCCCCTGGCCGAGGAGATCGGCGAGGTGGGCACCTACCGGCCGCAGGAGATCCTCACCGTGCAGGTCGCCGTGCAGATGGTGCACACCGTCAACCGCATCTCGCGCGGACCGGTCACCGGCAGCCACGTCGACGCCGTGCTGATCACCGGTGACGTCACCGACAACGCCCAGCAGAACGAGCTCGCGTGGTACCGCACCGTCATCGACGGGGGCACCGTCACGCCGGCCAGCGGAGGGGCGACCAGTTCGTGGTGCGGGGTGTCGGATCCGGCCTTCTGGGACGAGCACTACTGGCACCCGGACGGTCCGCCCGCTGGGCACGAGCCCGACCGGCCGACCCGGTTGTTCGGCTACCCGCGCGTCCCGGGTCTGATCGAGGCCGCGCGGCAGCCGGTGCACTCGCCGGGCCTGGAGTACGAGGTGCTCTCCGTCCACGGCAACCATGACGCCCTGCTTCAGGGCACGGTCGCGGCCGACCCCGACCTGCGGGCACGGGCGGTGGGCAGCCGGCTCGTGACCGCCCTGCCCGAGGGCTTCGACCCGACGGGCATCGCGCCTGCGGTCGCACCGATCGGCCCTGCTCACTATCCCCCCTACGCTGGCGCGCCATCGCGCGTCATCGCGGCCGATGCGCGACGCGCACTCGTCGAGCCCGGCGACTTCGCCCGCTCAACTCGACGACGGCGCAACTACTGGGTGCAGCAGGTGGGCGGCCTGCGGGTCATCAGTCTCGACACCGTCAACCCGCACGGAGGGTGGCAGGGCTCGCTCGACGAGGACCAGTTCGCGTGGCTGCGTAACGAACTGGGTCAGCCGTCCGGGCTGCCCGTCGTCATCGCCTCGCACCATCCGTCGCCGACGATGACGAATGACTACGCCCCTGACAGTCGGCCCCGTGTGCTCGGACCGGAGGTCGTGGACCTTCTTCTCGGGCATCCCGACGTGATTCTCTGGGTGGCCGGGCACGTGCACTTCAATGCGGCCATTCAGCACGGCGGCGACGCGGGCTTCTGGGAGATCACCACGTCGTCGCTGATCGACTGGCCGCAGCAGGGTCGCATCCTGGAGTTCCTCCGGGTCGGCGACGACTTCGCGATCGTCAGCACGGTCGTCGACCACGACTCGCCCATCGTCTGGGACGGCACGGACCTCGACGTCCGGGCGATGGCGTCCGTGTCGCGCCTGCTTGCCGCGAACGACTACCAGCGACGGGACCCCTCGCCGCTCAACGAGCTTCGGGCCGGATCCCCCGAGGTGCGCAACACCGTGTGGTGGGCGCGGCGGTCGGATCCTCTCCCGGGCTGACTCAGCCTCACGCCCGCGGGAGTTCCAGCACGATCTGCGCCCCGCCCCGCGGCGACTGCTCGGCACGCACCGACCCACCCAGCGCCACCACGGTCTCCTTGACCAGCGCCAGGCCGAGTCCGGAACCCCCGGGCACGGATCCGGCGCCGCGATGGAAGCGCTCAAGAACCGCCTCGCGCTCGCTCTCGGGGATGCCCGGGCCGTCGTCCGCCACCGAGAGCACCGCCGAGTTCTCGCCGATGCCCAGTCGCACGTCGATCGCCGAACGCGCGTAGGCGAGTGCGTTGCCGATGAGCTCGTCGACGACACGCGCCATGCTGCCGCGCGGTGCGTCGACCATCACACCGGGGGTGACGTCGCCGACCAGGACGATGCCGCGTTCGTCTGCCATCACCGCAGCTGCGTCGATGCGCTCGGCGAGAATCGCAGAGACGTCCTGCACGACGACGGGCACGGCTGACGCATCACTGCGCGCCAGCTCGAGCACCTGCTCGATCCGATGCGTGAGTCGATCCACCTCGGCGGTCGCAGCACGTGCCTCCCGAGCGACATCAGGCTGGTCGGTGATGTCCTCGATGGCCTCCAGTCGAAGGCGCACACCGGTCAGGGGCGTGCGCAGATGGTGCGAGGCGTCGGCTGCGACGCGCTGCGTGCGACGCAGGATGCCGCTCAGACGCTCGGCCGTGCTGTTGAGCGCTGACGCCACGGCACGGACCTCCGGAGGTCCGTCCTGGGTCCGGGCGCGTCGGCCCAGATCCTCCGGCAGCTCCTCGGCCACCTGCGCGAGGTCGCGCAGCGGAGCCGCGATCGACCGGGCGAGGACCCAGGCCACGAGACCGGCGGCGACCGTGACGGCGACGACGAAGATGATCAGCCAGCGCTGGGTCTCCTGGACCTCGTCGTCGACGATGGACTCCGGGAGCGACAGCCGCACTGCGCCGACGACCTGGAAGCTCTGGATGATCGGTGCTGCGACGAAGCGCAGCTCCTCGCCGAGCGTCACGGACGTGCGCACATCGGACGTGAGTGCTCCGGCGAGTGCCTCGTCGATCTCAGGCCGATCGAACTCGCGGTCGAGCTCGGTGTCGCCGCTGTCGGCCTCCAGCGAGCGATCCGGAGAGACCGCCACCACACGCGCGCCCGTGCGCTGCGCCACCTCGTCGGCTGTCGCCTGCCAGTCGATGAACGGCTGCGACGACATCGTGGCTGCCGTCGTCAGGGTGTCGACCTCCAGCTGGGTCACGAACCCATTGCGCTCGTCGTTGCCGACCACGATCGCCATGGGAATCGCCAGCGCGAGGGCGACGAGTGTGACCAGCAGGGTCATCGCGATGACGAGACGTCGGGTCACGCGGCATCCGTCGAGAGTCGATAGCCGACACCTCGGACCGTCTCGACGAGCGAGGCATCGCCGAGCTTCTTGCGCAGCGAGGCGACATGCACGTCGAGGGTCTTGCCTGTTCCGACCCAGACCGGGTCCCATACGCGCGAGAACAGCTCCTGCCGCGGGACCACGCGCCCGGGCTCCTCCGCGAGCACGGCCAGAAGGTCGAACTCCTTCGTCGTCAGTTCGACCGGGGATCCGTCGACGGTGACGCGCCGTGCAGCACGGTCGATCGCAACCCGTCCCGAGGCCAGTGGCGCGTCAACACGTCGCCTACGTGAGATAGCCCGGATGCGGGCCGCGAGCTCACGCACCGAGTACGGCTTCACCACGTAGTCGTCGGCACCGAGCTCCAGGCCGACGATGCGGTCGGTCTCGTCACCGCGTGCTGTCGCGATGATGACCGGCACATCGGAGATGCGACGGATCTCACGGAGCACGTCGATGCCATCGCCGTCGGGCAATCCCAGGTCGAGCAGAACGACATCGGCCACCGAGAGCGCCGGAAGCACGTGGCTGGCGTACGCAACGTGCTCGGTCTCGATGCCGTTGCGCTGCAGGCCGGCCAGCAGCGGCTCCGACACGGCGGGGTCGTCTTCGACGACGAGGACCTTCACCCGCCCATCGTGGCACGGATGCCGTGAGTCGCGGACAGGCGCCGCTCACGGCCCCCGGACGTCGGCGACCCTCCTTACCTTGGCTTAACCCTGCCCTGCCCCTGCCCTGGCCGGTGCCCACCTACCTTCGAATCACCAGGCAGGACGACTCGATGGGCGGCGATCATGGAGCAGACGCGATTCCGTGCGATGGGCACGGACTGCCACGTGCTCGTGGCGGCTCCTGCGCACGAGGAGAGGCTGGTCGCCCTCGCGACTCAGCGGGTGGAGCTGCTGGAGCAGAGCTGGAGCCGCTTCCGTCCGGACAGCGAGCTGTGTCGGCTCAACGCCCGCGCCGGCCTCGCACCCGTCCAGGTCAGCGCCGACCTGCTCGTCCTCGCCGACCGCATGGCGCAGGCCTGGCAGCTGACGGATGCCCTGTTCGACCCCACGGTGCTCAACTCGATGGTCGCCCTCGGGTACGACGCCGACCTCGCGACGGTCGCGGCACGCGTGGTGCCGACCGCCGATGACGTCATCGTGCAGCCCGCACCGGGCATGCAGGGCGTCATCGTCGACCACGCCGACAGCACCGTGCAGCTCCCAGCGGGCGTGGGCATCGATCCGGGCGCCATCGGCAAGGGCCTCGGCGCCGACATCGTCGTCGAGGAGCTGCTCAGCGTGGGCGCGACCGGAGTCCTCGTCAACCTCGGCGGCGACATCAGCATCGGCGGCTCGCTCGACGAGCGCTGGGTCGTCGGGATCGCGGACCCGGGCACTGAAGCACCGTCGGCTCTGATCACGCTCCCCCTCGGCAGCCACCGCGCCGGCATCGCCACCTCGACGACGGCGAAGCGCCGCTGGGCCGCGGGGCGACGTCACCACATCATCGACCCGCGCACCGGAGCGATGGCGACGAACGGCATCGCTCAGGCGACAGTCGTCTGTGACGAGGCATGGCGCGCCGAGGTGCTCGCGACCACGGCGATGCTCGCCGACGACGATGCACTCGCCGAGGCCATCCGCCGCGCGGGTGCATGGTGCCGGATCGTCCGCCACGACGGCTCGGTCGACGTCCTCGGTGAGCTGCCCACCCCCGACTCTCCTGTCCACGACATGCAACTGGAGGCACACCGTGGCTGACATCCCCTGGACCTGGCTGCTCATCCGCGGCAGCGGCATCACCACGTGGGCCCTGCTCACCGCCGTCGTCGCATGGGGACTGCTGCTCCGTTCGCGACTCCTCGGCTCGTTCGCGCCGCCTCAGCGCCTGATGACGATGCACCGCTGGCTCGGTGCCACGGCACTGGCCTTCCTGTTCGTGCACCTCGCGCTGCTGCTGGTGGATCCGGTCGTGCCGTTCACGGTGCCGCAGATCCTGGTGCCGGGCATGGCTCCGTGGGAGACCCTCGCTGTCGCCCTCGGCACGCTGGCGATGTGGGCGATGCTCCCCGTCATGGTCATGGGTCGGCTGCGCAGTCGGCTCGGCAAGGCCGGCGCCGCGTGGTTCAAGCGAGCGCACCTGGTGGCGTACGCGGCCTGGCCGCTGGCGACCGCGCACTACGTCATGGCCGGAACCGACGCGCTCACCGAGTGGTCGCTCGCGCTGCTCGGCGCCGGTGCGACCGTCATCGTGGTGCTGCTGCTGGCCCGCGGCTTCGTGCCGCCGCCCGCCCGTCCGGCGCCGGCCCGCGCACCTCTGGCGAGCACACCGTCAGCCGCCGCACCGGCACCCGTGACGCCTGCCGTGACGGCTCCCGGGACCGAACAGGCCTCGACCCGCGAGCCTGCCCTCTCCACCCTCTGACCACCAGACCTGCCAACACAAGGAGACACCATGCAAAGGTCGACCATCATCGCCAGCGTCGTCGCTGGCGCCGGCATCCTCATCGCCGGGTCGGTGGCTGGCACGGCGGCGGTCAACGCCGCGGCATCCAGCGAGCCCGACCCGTCCACCAGCCAGCTGCTTGCGGCACCCGATGTCGTCGCGGAACCCGCAGCCGCCGTCACGGGCTCGGCAGCTGCCAGCCTCGCGCCATTCACGACGGAGCCGTTGCCGCCGATCACGAGCGCGCCGTCGTCCTCGGGTCCTGCGCCGGAGGACGGCATGGCAGTCGAGCCCTCACCGGCAGCGGCAGCCGTGCAGCTGCCCCCGGAGCAGGCCCTCGCCCTCGTCGTCACGGCCACGGGCGGCGGTACCCCCCTCGACGTGGTCCAGAGCTCGCGGGCCGGGTATCACGCCTGGGCCGTGACCGTGCAGCGCCCCGACGGCTCCGTCGTCACCGGGTTCGTGGATCGAGCCACGGCGACGATCTTCGATTGGCGGATTGTCCAGGAGGCGCCCAAGCCCGCTCCGGTGACCGCCGCCTACCAGGACGACGAGTACGAGGGCGAGGAGTACGAGGGCGAGGAGTACGAGGGCGAGGAGCACGAGGGCGAGGAGCACGAGGGCGAGAACGAGCAGGGATACACGAACGACGAGCACGAGGAGGATGGGGACGATGACTGACCACGCCCGCACCCGCAAGGGCCGTTCAAGCACGACTGCTGAGCGCATCGTGACGGTCGGTCTGGCCACCGCCACCTGCGTCGGAGTCGTCGGACTCCTCGGCACCCGCATGGTGTCGGCGCAGGAGGCCACGGCGGAGCCGTCGGCCACCGAGTCGACTCCGGTGCTGCTGGCTGCTCCCGCCTCGACTGTCGCCACGTCGTCGTCCGGCATGACCCGGAGCGATCTCGACGCCTACGCAGCACTGCTGGCCGCGGAGAAGACGCGACTGGACTCCTACCGCGCCGAGTTGGTGGCCGCCGCCCAAGCGATCAACGGGGCGGCCGGATCCGGAAAGCGGGCCGGCCAGGCTGCCCTGCCCCAGGCTCCGGCCGCCGCCCCTGCGATCCCCGCACCGGCACCTAAGCCGGCACCTAAGCCGGCAGCTCCGCCAGCCCTGGCCGCGCCGGCCCCGCAGTCCTACACCGCGGGCAGCTGACGCCGGCAGGTGCTCACGCGTGACAGCATGAGCGCGTGAGCACCTACGGCCTGCAGGGTGTCCTGCCATGGAATCAGGCCCGCCACGTGGCCGCGTCCTCGGCCCATCCCCTGCCGGCCGCCCACGCCCGTCTCGACGAGGCTGTCGGCTCCCGGCTGGCTCGAGATCTGGTCACCGTCATGGACGATCCCCCGGTCGACTCCGCCGCGGTCGACGGATTCGCGATCTGCGGCGAGGGTCCCTGGCGGATCGACGACCTCGACGTCCTGACGCCCGGATTGGCCGCCCCCGTGCGCCGGCGCATGCCGCTTCCGCGCCATGCCGACGCCGTCGTCGATCGCGAAGCCGCCCACCTGGAGGAGCATCCGGACGGGCGCGTCACTCTCATCGCCCGCGATCCCCTGAACGGCGTGCCCGACGAGTCCGCGCGCCCCACCCTCGGTGCGGGCATCATCCGCACCGCCGAGATCTCGGCCGCCGGGCATGTGCTGCTGACAGCGGACTCACCCGTCACCCCCGCCGTGGTGTCCCTTGCCGCGTCACGGGGTCTGGACAGCGTGGAGATCGTGCGCACGCCTGTCATCGGCACGCTGGTGCTGGGGTCGAGCCTGCTGGCCCACGGCCTTCCCCGCGACGGCCGCGTGCGCGATGCCCTCGGCGATGCCGTGCCGGCGTTCGTCGGCGCCCTGGGTGCCCGCGGCAACCCGGCGGTGCGCGCACCCGACACCCTCGACCTGCTCACGGCGGAGATCGACGACGCCGACGTCGACGTCCTCATCACGACCGGTTCGACGGCCCCGGGCCCGGACAACCACCTGCGCGGTGTGCTGCGCGACCTCAACGCCCGGTGGCTCGTCGACGGAGTGAGCGTGACGCCCGGGTCGCAGATGCTGCTCGCGCGCCTGGTCGACGGACGGTTCCTCGTCGGCCTGCCGGGGGAGCCGACGGCGGCCCTCGCCGGGCTGGTGACCCTCGTGAGCCCGCTCGTGCGCGCGCTGCGCGGCGATGCCCAGGTGGAACGTCGGCGATCGGCTGTGCTGATGGACGACACCGTGCCCGCCGACTACGCCGACGACACCGCCCTGGTGCCGGTGCGGCTGGAGACCTCCCCCGCCGGCACATCGGCCCGGCCGATGCCGATGGCGGGCCCGGACGGCCAGGCGGGCTGGGCCCGGGCCGACGCCGTCGCGATCGTCCCGCCGGGAGCGGGGTACCGGGGGGACGTGGTGGAGCTCGTGGACGTGTACGGCCGGGACCTGCCGGCACTGCCGTAGGCAGAGCCGGTGGGGTGAGCCCGCCGGGACCTGCCGGCACTGCCGTAGGCAGAGCCGGTGGGGTGAGCCCGCAGGGACCTGCCGGCACCTGCCGGCACTGCCGTAGGCGGGCCGGCCACACCGCCGCTTCCCGATCGGATTGGTAGGGATTTCGTCCGGCGCACCCTAGGGTGGGCCCGTGTTCGGGATCGACCTCGCGCTGACGGCCGGCGGCCTGCTCACCGGGCTGATGGTCGGCCTCACCGGGATGGGCGGTGCGGCCCTCGTCACCCCGATGCTCGTCCTGCTCTTCGGAGTGTCCCCCGCCGCGGCCGTCTCCAGCGACGTGGTCGCCACGGCCGTCATGAAGCCGGTCGGGGCGTGGGTCCACATCCGCGCGCGGACGGTCCACTGGGGGCTCGTCGGCTGGCTGTCCGTCGGCTCCATTCCCGGAGTCCTCATCGGCACGTGGATCTTCGCGTCCGTCCTCGGCACCGACGAGGCCAGCGAGACCATCCGCACCTGGATCGGCTGGGTGCTGCTGCTGGCCGTCGGAGCCATGATCGCCAAGGTCTGGGTCGGCCGCCGAGCCTCGGGACTGCGCTCCGCCCACACCGAGCTTGGCACCGGCATGCCCGTGCGTCGGGTGCCCACCGTGGCCCTCGGCGTCGCGGTCGGGCTGCTCGTGGGCATGACCAGCGTCGGCTCCGGATCGCTGGTCGTCACGGCCCTGCTTCTGCTCTACCCGCTGATGCGCCCGTCGATCCTCGTCGGCACCGACCTCACGCAGGCCGTTCCCATGCTCGTCGTGGGTGCGCTCGCGCACGCCGGCTTCGGCGAGATCAGCATCCCCGTGGTCGCCTCCCTGCTGCTGGGCCAGATTCCCGGCGTCTGGCTGGGTGCGCGGATGTCGTCCCGCTACGACGGGTCGGCCCTGCGCTGGCTGCTCATGGTCGTCCTGGCCGCCACGGCGGTGAAGTTGCTGGGGGCTCCGACCCTGATTGCTGGCATGATCGGGGCCGTCGGACTGATCGTCGTCGGAACCCTCTACGTCAGGGAACGGATAGATGCCAAAGCGCAAGTCCCGGCTCCAGATGCCGAGGGAGGCGGCTGACGCCACTCCGCCGCTGAAGTTCCCGGAGCGAAGGTTCAGCCCGATCCGCAACATCGGCGTGCGCATCCTGATCGCCGTCCTCGCCCTGGTCTTCACCTCCGCGATCGTCTACCTCGAGGGCGACTGCTACCAGGACCGCGGCGACGAGACCGGGCTGTCGTGGATCGACGCCCTCTACTACGCCACCGTCACCCTGTCGACCACCGGCTACGGCGACATCACTCCCGTGTGCGAATCCGCAAGGCTGGTCAACGTCGTCGTCATCACCCCGCTGCGCTTCCTCTTCCTCATCGTGCTCGTCGGCACGACGATCGAGGTCCTGACGCAGCGCACCCGCGAGCAGATGCGCTCCAGGCGCTGGAGGAACAACGTGAACAACCACACCGTGATCATCGGCTACGGCGTCAAGGGCCGCGCCGCGGCGAGGTCGCTGGTCGATGCCGGGACCGACCGCCATGACATCGTCGTCGTCGCCACCGATCGCGGTGAGGTCGACGAGGCCACGCGCGACGGCTTCGTCGGTGTCGTCGGTGATGGGCGACGCGAGAACGTGCTGCGCGACGCCGCGATCGAGCGCGCGAAGCGCATCGTCGTCGCGACCAACGAGGACGACACCTCGATCCTGGTGACGCTCACGGCGCGCAGGCTCTCGCCGGACGCCACCATCGTCGCAGCGGTTCGCGAGGCGCAGAACCTCGAGATCCTCCGCCAGTCGGGGGCGAACAACGTGATCCCGACGGCGGAGTCGGCGGGGCGGCTCATGGGCCTGTCGCTCCTCTCCAGCACAGCCGGCGAGATCATGGAGGATCTCCTTGACTCCGGACGCGGACTGGAGGTCGTCGAGCGCGAGATCACGCGCGAGGAGATGGGACTGTCCCCGGCAGACCTTGACGCGTCGGGGCAGATCGTCTTGGCTGTCATCCGCGACGGTGTCGCTCACCGCTTCGATGCGAACGACATCAATCGCCTCGAGCCCGGCGACCGTCTCGTCGTGATCCGGCACAACCCTCCTGAGAGGTCCTGACGCATGCAGGCGATCACGCTGACCGGGCACGGGGGGCCGGAGGTCATGGAGTGGGCCAAGGTGCCCGATCCGACCCCCGGGCCCGGCGAGGTGATCGTCGAGGTCTCCGGTGCCGGCGTGAACCGCGCCGACCTCCTGCAGCGGCAGGGCTTCTATCCGCCACCGCCCGGGGCCTCGGACATTCTCGGACTGGAGTGCTCCGGCACCATCACCAACGTCGGCGCGGCCCTTCCCCTTGATCGCATCGGTGAGCGCGTGTGCGCGATCCTCGCCGGGGGCGGCTACGCGCAGAAGGTGGCCGTGCCGGTGGGTCAGCTCATGTCGGTGCCGGCAGGCGTGAGCCTCGTCGACGCCGGTGGCCTCGCCGAGGTGGCATGCACGGTGTGGAGCAACCTCGACATGGTCGCCAACCTCAGCGAGGGTGAGTGGCTGCTCGTCCACGGCGGTGGATCAGGGGTCGGCACGATGGCGATCCAGGTGGGCCGGGCCCTCGGCGCGCGCATCGCCGTCACGGCGGGCAGCCAGGCCAAGCTCGACCGGTGCGCGGCCCTCGGCGCAGAGGTGCTCATCAACTACCGCGACCAGGACTTCGTCGAGGTGATCAAGGACGCCACCGGCGGTCGGGGCGCGAACGTCATCCTCGACAACATGGGAGCGGCCTACCTCACGCGCAACGTCGATGCCCTCGCGCGCGACGGTCGGCTCGTGATCATCGGGATGCAGGGCGGAGTCAAGGCTGAACTCGATCTCGGTGCCGTGCTGCGCAAGAACGCCTCGATCCACGCCACCAGCCTGCGCGGTCGTCCCTCATCGGAGAAGGCATCGATCTGCGCGCAGGTCGAGCGCACGGTGTGGCCGTGGATCCACGCCGGGGTAGTGACCCCGGTGATCGATCGCGTGATGCCCATGGCCGACGCTGCCGACGCACACCGACTTCTCGACGACGGTGCCGTGACCGGCAAGGTCGTCCTGATCCCCTGAAGCCTTGACCGAACTGCGTCAGCCCTCGATGGCGGGCAGGGCGGCGATGCGCTTGGTCAGGTACGGGGAGAACCATCCGCTGTACTTCGCCTGGATCACCGGATCGCGCCAGTCGGATCCGGTCACGACGCCACGGCACGTGGGCAGTCCGCACATGCAGGAGAACTCGTCGTAGTCGCTGGCATCGCACATGGCGTAGTCGAAGGTGATCTCCTCGCCGGGTGCGATGTCGCGCATCGCGACAAGCAGCGCGGAGCCCGCCAGACCCGCATTCGGCTCGCAGGAGTGGTTCAGCATGTCGCCCGGCTCGGGTGTCTCGTCAGAGACGAGGTAGAGGTCGTCATCCACCTGGATGGACCGTGACTGACGGTCATGCGACAGGCTTGCCAGAGTCGCCCGGTCGATGACCCAGCCCCCGAACGCGGCCACCGTCTCACCGGCGGCGATCGGCTCCGTCGCGAACGAGCCCCATCCCTTGGCGCCGGCGGGGCGCGCCTGCGCCTTGGGCGTCAGCCAGTTGTAGTCCAACAAAGGTCCTTTCGCGCCCGGCGGCTCGGGCCCCGGATAGAGGATGAAGCCGGCAAAGTGTGCCACACGAACATGTCCATCACGGCCCGTGGCACTCTTGCGCCATGAGACATCGCGCCACAGCCTTGCTCACCCTCGTCGGCCTCGCCCTGACGGCCTCCGTGACGAGCGCACCCGCCGAGGCGTCGATCGGCCGCGTCATCAACGGCACCACGAATCCGCCTCTGGGGGGCGCGGCCGTCCTGCTCGAGAGCGACACCGGGTACTGCACCGGATCGCTCGTGCTGCCCAACCTGGTCGTCACCGCAGCCCACTGCTTCTTCGATGGCGGCGCTGTGACGTCCGCTGCGTCCGACTGGCAGGTCTACCCGCCCGGAGTCAACACCTCGACCACGGCACCCTCGACCGTCCGGCCGATCCAGCTGCTCATCAGCCCCGCGTACCAGAGGGACGAGGAGGCGAGCGGTCTCGACGTGGCCTACCTCGTGCTCGACGGCGCTCTCGCCACGCCCGTGATCTCGCGGGTGGCCACGGTCGACGAGGTCCGGCAGCTGGCCGACGCGGGCGCCGTGCTCGAGCAGGCCGGCTACGGGCAGACCCTTCCCCGGGCCGTGACGGAGGCGCCCATCAGTGCTGTTCCGCTCGGCACCTCCGCGCGCATCGACTCGTTCACTCCGAAGCAGTCCCTGCTGACGGTCCGGACCGACGGCATCGTGGGCACGTGCGTCGGCGACAGCGGAAGCCCGTGGATGGCGCGCGTCGGGGGGGAGGTCGTCCTGGTGGCGGTGCTGTCCGGCGGTGACAGTCCGCCGTGCGAGCCGGATGAGGGCGGCCGCAACGACTTCCTCGCCCCGCCGAGTGCGCAGGCGGATCTGCTCGCCTCGGCTGTGTCGGCGGCCGGCGCGACGCCCCCGGCGCAGCCCCGCACGTGCCTGAAGGTCAAGGGCGCCAAGGAGGAGTGCACGGCGACCCGGACGTGGACCTACGAGTACTGCTGGTCCGGCTCCAAGTACTCCGTGCAGCAGAGGGGCGCAGGCGGATGGTCCACCGTCGCCCGGGGCAAGGCGAGGAAGTCTTCGCAGTGCGAGCGCGAGTACCCCTACCTGATCAGCGTGACCGCCGAGGCGGCGCCGGGATCCTCCAGCTACCGGATCGTCGTGCCGAGGCAGCGTGGCGTCTCGGCGATCCAGTACGACCCCTTCACGGTCACATCGTCCTGAGCCACGGTTAGGCTCGCGGGGTGATCGACCCGAGCATCCTCCGCACCGACCCTGACCGCCTCCGCGAGTCGCAGCGACGCCGCGGGGAGAGTGTCGAGCTCATCGACGACCTCGTGGCGGCGGACGTGGCCAAGCGCGAGGCGCAGCAGCGCTTCGACGAGCTGCGCAACGAGCAGAAGACCCTCGGCAAGCAGATCGGCCCGCTGCAGGGCGCCCTGAAGAAGTCCACGGACGATTCTGCGCGCGCAGACGCGCAGGCTCAGCTCGACGTCCTGATGGCGCGGGCGCAGGAGCTGGCCGAGCAGGTCAAGGCGGCCGACGAGGCCGCCGACGCCGCTGGCGCCGCGCTGGATGCCCTGTGGCTTCAGGTGTCGAACCTGGTGAACCTGGAGTCCCCCGTCGGTGGGGAGGAGGACTTCGTGGTCCTGGCCGAGGTGGGCACTCCGCGCGACTTCGCGGCCGAGGGCTTCGAGCCGCGCGACCACGTCGAGCTCGGCCAGCTGCTCGGTGCCATCGACATCGACCGTGGGGTCAAGGTCTCGGGCTCGCGCTTCTTCTACCTCACCGGTCCCGGCGCGCTGCTCGAGATCGCCCTGCTGAACCTGGCCATGCAGCAGGCCACATCGCACGGTCTCGTTCCCATGATCACGCCGACCCTGGTGCTGCCGAGTGCGATGGAGGGCACCGGGTTCCTGGGCCAGGCAGCCGAGAACGTCTACCGGATCGAGTCCGACGACATGTATCTCGTGGGCACGTCGGAGGTGCCGCTCGCCGGCTACCACTCAGACGAGATCATCGATGCCGGCCAGCTGCCGCTGCGCTACGCCGGCTGGTCCAGCTGCTACCGACGCGAGGCGGGGTCGTACGGCAAGGACACCAAGGGCATCATCCGTGTGCACCAGTTCGACAAGGTGGAGATGTTCGTCTACTGCCGTCCCGAGGAGGCTGAGGCCGAGCATGCACGTCTGCTCGAGTGGGAGCGCGAATTCGTCGACGCGCTCGAGATCCCGTACCGCGTGATCGATGTCGCCACCGGCGATCTCGGGTCGAGTGCTGCGCGCAAGTTCGACATGGAGGCCTGGATCCCGACGCAGGGGACGTACAGGGAGATCACGTCGACGTCGAACACGACCGAGTTCCAGGCCCGACGGCTACGAATCCGCATGCGCGATGAAGCCGGGACACGCCCGCTCGCAACGCTCAACGGGACGCTGTGCGCCATGCCCCGCGTGATCGTCGCCCTGCTCGAGAACCATCAGCAGGCCGACGGATCTGTCGTGATCCCCGCAGCACTGCGTCCGTTCATGGGCGGTCGTGAGGTGATCTCGCCGGTGTAGCGCCGCTCTGCCGCCACTCCCGTGTGACCTCCCGTTCACGCACTCCGCCTAGCCTGCAAGGACCATGACCACCATGACCCACCTGCCCGATGTCTCCTCCCTTCGCGACTTCCGTCCCCAGCTGATCGCCCTCGACCTCGACGACACCCTGCTGCCGTACTCCGGAGTCGTGCCGCAGGAGGCCGCGGAGGCGATCGCCCGCGTGAAGGAGATGGGCATCGAGGTCGTGGCCTCGACCGGTCGTTCGCTCGGAACGACAGCGCCGGTCTGCGCGGCAGCGGGGATCGACACGTGGGCGGTGTGCAGCAACGGGGCGATGCTGGCCAGCCTGGATCCGGAGGAGATCGTCGAGACGATCGCCTTCGATCCGGCCGAACTCCTGCTCGCCATCCGAGAGCGTGTGCCGAACGCCATGCTCGCGGTCGAGGAGCCCTCGGGTGTCTTCCTGACCACCTCGATGTTCACGCACAGCGCCCTGACCGAGGGCATCCGAGAAGCCTCCTTCGACGATCTCCTCGAGCGCACGGCCATCCGAGTCGTGATCCGCAGCGACGAGCACGTCGACGAGGGACTCGGTCATCTTGCGCACGACCTCGGACTCCACTCAGTGGTGTTCGGGGTGGGCGAGGTGGCCTGGATGGACATCGGGCCGCAAGGGGTCACCAAGGCGACGATGCTGCAGCGCCTGTGCGACCGCCTCGGGATCGACCGTGAGGCCACCCTGGCCATCGGCGACTCCATGAACGACGCCGCCATGCTCGAGTGGGCAGGTCGTGGCGTGCTGATGGGCCATGCCCAGCCGTACATGCTCGCCCACGCCGACGTCATCACCGGGCTGGAGCCCGGGCACGGGGTGGCGGAGGCGCTGAACGCGATCGGCGCCTAGACAGATCGCGCGTCGGCCGGCAATCGGCGCCTAGACGGATCGCGCGTCGGGTTTCGCTCGGGTATACGCAGCGTATACTCGGGTCATGAGCGTCGCCACCACCACCATCAAGGTGACCACCGAGGTACGGGATCGCCTCAACGCCCTCGCCGCCGAGGAGGGCCGCACCGCGGGCAGCGTCGTCGAGAAACTCCTCGACGAGTACCTGTGGCGTCAGAAGGTCGAGTTGGCCGGCCGGCAGATGCGCGCCTTGACGCCAGACGATCGCGCGGAATACCTGGCCGAGGCTGCCCTCTGGGACACCACCTCCGGTGACGGCCTGGAGCCCGAGGATTGGAGTGACGAGTGGAACAGGTGAGCGCACTCGCGCCAGGAACAGTCGTGTGGGCCGACCTCGGGTCCGCCCAGGGTCGCGAGCAGACTGGTATCCGGCCGTGCCTCGTGGTCTCCTCGCGCGACCACATTCGCGAAGTCGACTCGCTCATCACGGTGATGCCGTGCACGGGCCACGACAGGGGCTGGATCAACCACGTCCCTCTGCGCGGAGAGCTACGACTGCACCGTCCCACCTTCGTCATGACGGAGCGGGTGCGCACGGTGAGCCGGGTCAGGCTCCTGCGTCCCATCGGCCACGCCGACATCGAGTGCCTCCACGAAGCCCTCGAGTGGCTGCACCGATGGACGGCGCAGGCAGCCTGATCAGTCGGCGGTGATGCCGTCGTCGAACGCCTGCTCCAGTGCCGCGAGCCACGGGCGCATCTCGGGCAGCCCCTGCTCGGACCATCGGTCGTGCCCCAGGACGGAGTAGGCCGGACGCGGTGCGGGCCGCACGAACTCTGCGGAGGTCGTCGGCAGCACCCGATCCGGATCCGCACCGGCGAGCCGGAAGATCTCCCGCGTGAAGCCGAACCACGACACCTCGCCGCTGTTCGTCCCGTGGTAGGTGCCCGGCATCGGGTGCCTGTCCATCAGCAGGACGATCTGCTCGGCGAGGTCACCGGCGTAGGTCGGCTGGCCCACCTGATCCGTCACGACCGCGACGGTGTCGCGCTCGCGCTCCAGCTTCAGCATCGTCTTGACGAAGTTGCTGCCCTGCAGGCCGTAGAGCCAGGCGGTGCGCACGAGGTAGTGCGACTGCGGGAGCAGCTCCTGAACCGCGAGATCGCCGGCCAGTTTGCTCCGGCCGTAGGCAGATGCCGGTGACGGCTGGGCGTCCTCCGTGTACGGCGATGTCGCAGTGCCGTCGAAGACGTAGTCCGTCGAGACGTGCACCAGCCAGGCGCCGGCCTTGCGGCACTCTGCGGCTATGTGACGGGGTCCGAGGCCGTTGACGGCCATGGCGACGTGCTCGTCGGTCTCCGCGGCATCGACCGCGGTGTAGGCCGCGCAGTTGATGACGAAGTCCGGATCGAACCCGCCGAAGACGAGGTCGACCGAGTGCAGGTCGGCGATGTCGATGTCGGGGTAGTCGATGCCCAGCACCGCGAGACTGCGGTTGCGCTGCAGCACGGGCATCAGGGCCGAGCCGAGCTGACCGTTGTGGCCGATGACGAGTACCCGCACGGCCCTACCCTCTCACCCGCCCCCTTCGTTGACCGGTGAGTTGTGCGCGACACCACCGGGGGTGTCGCGCGCACAACTCACCGGTCAACGAAGGGCGGCCTTGGACTTCAGGGGGCGCCACCAGTCCTCGTTGTCGCGGTACCACTGGACGGTCTCGGCGAGCCCCTCCTCGAACCGGTGCTGGGGGGCATATCCGAGGGCCCGGAGCTTGCCGTCGTTGACGGAGTAGCGGCGGTCATGGCCCTTGCGGTCCTCGACCGGCTGCACCATCGACCAGTCGGCACCCATGGCCTCGAGCACGCGCTCGGTGAGCTCGCGGTTGTTCAGCTCCAGGCCACCGCCGATGTTGTAGCTCTCACCCGCCGCACCCTTCTGCATCACGAGCGCGATGCCACGGCAGTGGTCGTCGACGTGCAGCCAGTCGCGCACGTTTAGCCCGTCGCCGTAGAGCGGCACCTTGGCGCCGTCGATGAGATTCGTGACGAAGAGCGGGATCACCTTCTCCGGGAACTGGTACGGCCCGTAGTTGTTGGAGCAGCGCGTGCTCGACACGTTGAGCCCGTAGGTGACGAAGTAGGCGCGCACGAGCAGCTCGGCCGCGGCCTTCGCCGCCGAGTAGGGGGAGTTGGGGCGAAGGGGCTCGTTCTCGTCCCAGGAGCCTTCATCGATGGATCCGTACACCTCATCGGTGCCGATGTGCACGGTGCGCGGGATGCCGTGACGCAGGCAGGCATCGAGGATCGTCTGGGTGCCGACGACGTTGGTGACGACGAAGTCCTGCGGGCCGTGGATCGACCGGTCGACATGCGTCTCCGCAGCGAAGTTGACGACGACATCGTGGCCCGGGAGCACCTCGTCGAGCAGGTCGCCGTCGCAGATGTCTCCACGCACGAAGGCGAAGCGGGGGTCGCCCTGAACTGACGCGAGGTTGTCGAGGTTGCCGGCGTAGGTGAGCTTGTCGTAGACCGTCACTCCCGTGACGTCCGGACCGTATGAGCCCGCGAGCAGTTCGCGCACGAAGTGCGATCCGATGAAGCCGGCGGCTCCCGTCACGAAGTACCTCACTGGCTGCTTCCCTTCAGTCGATCCAGCCACTCCTGCGCTCCTGCGAAGTCGGCGTCCGTCACGCCGGGACGCAGCACCGGCTGCCGTCCGTCATGCCGGGGGTACGAGCCGAGGAAGCGCACGTCGAGGCACACGCGGTGCAGGCCCATGAGTGCCTCGGCGACGCGCGCGTCCGCCACGTGGCCCTCGACGTCGACACTGAAGAAGTAGTCGCCCAGCGCCTTCTTGGTCGGCCGCGACTCGATCCGGGTGAGGTTGACCCCTCGCACGGCGAACTCCGTGAGGATGGCGAGGAGCGCCCCCGGCTCGTCCTGGCGCATGAACAGGCTGAGCGTCGTCTTGTCAGCGCCGGTGGGCTGAGGGATCTCTCCAGGTAGCCGGACGAGCACGAAGCGCGTCGTGGCCTCGTCGGTGTCCTGGATGTCGTCGGCGAGCACGTCGAGCCCGTAGATCTCGGCGGCCAGGGCCTGGGACACGGCCGCATCGATCGGCGCAGCCGGGTCCATGAGCGCCTGCGCGGCAGAGGCCGTCGACATCGCGGGGATCACCTGCGCATCGGGCAGGTTCTCCGCGAGCCAGTGGCGCACCTGGGCCTGCGCGTGCGGGTGCGTGGCGATCCGCGTGATGTCGGCCAGCGCCGTGCCGGGGCGCACCAGCAGGGCGAATCGGACAGGGATCACGACCTCGTCGACGATGACGAGGCGCCGGCCGTTGGCGAGCTCGTCGAGGGTGACCGAGACCGAGCCCTCGACCGAGTTCTCGATGGGGACGAGTGCCGAGGCCACGTCGCCGCTGCGTGCCGCATCGAGGGCCGCCTGGACCGATGCGGCTGAGACGAGCTCGCTGTCGCGCCCGGCGGCGAGCTGGACCGCGGCCGCTCCGCAGAACGAGCCCGCGGGGCCGAGATAGGCGATGCGCTCTGTCATGACGGACCTCCCCTGGCGATGCGCACCGCCTGGGCCTCCTCAGGTGACAGCTCGATGTCGCTGTCTCCTGACGTGAGCCCCTTCAGGTACGTGCGTGTCTCACTGCGGCCATGGATCGACGTGAGGATCAGGCCATCACCGGCGTCATCGAGCAGTGCCGCGGAGAACGAGAAGCGGCCGCCCATGTCACCGAAGGCGTCGTACCGGACCACCGACACATGGCGCAGCGCCATGGTGAGGTCGCGGCGCGTCGCGGCCAGCAGGGAGTCCAGATGCGCCACTTCACCGCGAAGGTCGTGGAACTCGTCGATGGTGCGCGCCATGACGTCCACGATCGTCTCCCGACCCTCCCCTGCCTGCAGCAGGGCATAGGACTGGTGGAGCCGCGAGACCCGGACGAGGGCGATGACTCCCACGGCCAGACCGCCGATCCCGACGATGAGGCCGATCAGTGCCAGGATCAGCATCACCTGGGAGTCCGAAGTCACGGGCCGAGCCTAACGGCCCCGTGTGGGACGATCTGCCGGTGTCCGGAGTGCTGGCCGACCTGCTCTCGCGCACCGCTGCGACGATCGCCGGGGTGGCGCTCCTCATCATCACCACGCGCAGCCTCATGCGCACGGTCATCGTCCCTCGGGCCCTGCGGTCGGCCATCAGCGACACCGTCACGCAGGTGGTCGTGAGGTCGTGCCGCGGACTTGCGCGCCTTCGGTCCACATACGACAGGCGCGACGCAGTGCTCGCATGGGCGGGGCCGACGATCCTGCTCGCCCTGCTCATCACCTGGCTGGTGCTCTTCCTGTTCGCCTACGGCCTGCTGCTGTACGGACTCAGCGGCCAGACCCTTGGTGAGTCACTTCGACAGGCCGGCTCGAGCCTGTTCACGCTCGGGTTCGCCGACATCGACAAGAGTGACCAGACCATCATCGACTTCTTCGCCGCAGCGACGGGGCCCATCGTCATCGCCCTGATGATCGGCTTCCTGCCGACGATCTACTCCTCCTACCTGCACCGGGAGGCAGCCGTCACGGCGCTCAGCGCGGCTGCAGGCGAGCCGGCCTGGGGGCCGGAGATGCTCTCGCGCCACACCCTCGCCGGCACGCTCGACGAGACCAGCACCGAATTCGCACGCTGGAACGAGCTGTCCGCGACGATGCGGATGAGCCACACCATGTACCCGGTGCTGATCTGGGTGCGCTCCGTACGCGCCAACCGCCACTACCTCGTGTCGATGATCGCCGCCCTCGATGCTGCATGCCTCGTGGTGTCCCTGACCAGGAGCATCGACAGGAGAGCCGCATTCCAGCTGCTGATCCAGGGCGGTCAGTCCATGGAGGTGCTCTACGCCCTGATGGCGCGGCGCCCCCATCACCGGATGCGTCTTCCCTTCCTCAGCCACTGGCGAGGTGCTGAGCATGCCGATGCGGCACCGGTGGAGATGCTGTCGTCCTCGAACCTGAACATCCTCGCGGTGGAAATGGCCAGTGATCAGGATGCGTTCCGCGGCATCGACCCAGCCATCGTCACCGACATCGAGGCGCGCGAGCACGGCACCATCACGCTGACGCGCGCGGAGTTCGACGAGGCTGTCGACCTCCTGCGCCGGTCCGGCTTCCCGGTCGATCGAGATGCCGACGAGGCCTGGGCGCAGTTCGTGTCGGCTCGATCACGGTACGAGTTCGCGGCCTACGCCCTGTGCGAGAGCCTCGACGCCCCGCCCGCACCCTGGACGGGACCACGGCGGATCCCGACTCCGACCATCTGGCCGTACCGCGCAGTGGACGTGCTCAGCCAGGCCAGCGGCCTCATGCTCGGGGGCGCCTCAGGCAATCCCAGGGCGGACAACGAGGTCAGCACAGGTGACAGCGACGGCGAGCCCGGCGGGGCCACGTGATCGACCTGGCCGTCATCGCCACCACCTTCGCCCTGATTCTCCCGGCGGAGCTGCCTGACAAGACCTTCATCGCGACCCTTGTCCTGGCCACGCGCTTTCGGCACCTGTGGGTGTGGATCGGCGTGGCTGCAGCCTTCTTCGTGCAGGTGCTCATCGCTGTCGTCGCGGGCGGCCTGCTGGCCCTGCTGCCGCAACGTCTCGTCCTGGGTGTGACGTTCGTGCTCTTCGTGATCGGTGCGTTCATCCTCATTCGCGGCGGGCTGGCTTCCCGTGCATCGGAGCAGCGTGCCCAGCAGGAGGAGGCGGACGAGGTGGCCGAGCGCACCCACGGTGACGCCACGACCACCCCCCTGCGCGCCATCGGCATCAGCTTCGTGGTGCTGTTCACCGCCGAGTGGGGTGACCTCAGCCAGCTGCTCACCGCCGGGCTCGCGGCGCGCACGGGGCAGCCACTCTCGGTCTTCCTCGGCTCCTGGCTGGCCCTGCTCCTGGTGTCGGGGCTGGCCGTCCTGGCCGGCTCGTGGCTCCGCGCCCGCGTGCCACTGTGGCGCATCAGACTGGTCTCCGGCGGCATCCTGACGACCCTGGCCGCCTGGACGGCGTACGAGTTCATCACCGCATGACCGTGCCGACATGATGGTGTCGACACGGCAGACCCCGGCAAGGGAGGCAGGACGTTGAGTGACAGCCCACTGCGCGTCCCGGCTCATCGCCGACGTGTGGGAGAGATCGACTTCACCGTGCTTCCCCTGAGCGACGCGATCGCGTTCGTCCTTGCCGCCGCCGATCGGCCCCAGGAGGTGGGGCACCCTGGCCTGGCCGTGCACTTCTGCAACGCCTACAACGTCGCCCTCGCCCGGTCGGATTCGTCCTACGCGAACCTGCTCGCGAACGGCGACGTCGTCTTCAGCGACGGCGTGCCCATCACCTGGGTGGGCCGCCGCGCGTACCCCGACGCAGCTCAGGACTGGGAGCGTGTCTACGGCCCTGACGTCATGCGCGGGGTGCTCGACGCCTCGACGAACGATGGTCCACGCCACTACCTGCTGGGTGGCTCCCCCGAGACCCTCGATGCCCTCGAGCAGCGCATCGCAGTGGAGCATCCGCACGCGCAGATCGTCGGGGCGGAGAGCCCGCCCTTCCGCACCGCGTCCTATGACGAACTGCGTGCGCGCGACCGGCGCATCGCCGACTCGGGAGCCACGATCGTCTGGGTCGGCCTCGGCACCCCCAAGCAGGACACCGAGGTGCAGCGGCTTGCGGCGAGCCTGCCTGTCGTGGCCATGGCGGTAGGTGCGGCCTTCGACTTCCTGGCCGGCACGAAGGCGCAGGCACCCGTGTGGATGCAGCGAAGCGGCACCGAGTGGGCCTTCCGGCTGGCCAGCGAGCCACGCCGACTCGGCAGGAGGTACGTGTGGGGCAACTCGGTGTTCGCCGCCGAGGCACTCCGCACCCTGAGGCGGGTTCGCGACTGAACCTCCGTCACGGGGGGCACTGAAGGCCGTAGGGTTCGACGGTGCCTGTGGATTCGGCGGTACTCCGCCGCAACGCCGTCATCACCGCGTGCGTCGTCACGGGCGCCGGGATGGCACTAGGGGCCTCCAGCAACTACATCCTGACGCCGATGGCCCAGGAATTCTCCTTGGACTCGAGCCAGAGCACTCAGCTGAAGTTCATCCCGAGCATGGCCACCGTCTTCGTCGTGTTCCTTGCCGGTCTCCTGGGTGACCGTGTCGGCCGTCGTCGCGCACTCACATGGGGAATCCTGCTCTTGATCATCGGCGCTGTCCTCACCGGCGCCTCGAGCAACGCGCTCCTGGCGGTCATCGGCCTGACCCTCATGAGCGCCGGTACATCGATGATGATCGTCATCTCCCTCTCCCTTCTGAGTTCGTCGACCCAGGGCGCAGAGGAACGCGCAAAGGCCTTCGGCACGCTGGGCTTGGTCTCACCCCTGGTGTTCCTCATCGCTCCGCTCATCGCCGGTGCGTTCGTGACGTACCTGTCGTGGCGCTATGTCGTGCTGGTGTGGCTGGCGTCGGGTGTACTCGCCCTACTCATCACAGCGAGGTTGATGCCGAAGGAGACGGGCAACCGTGAGGCCGGCGAGATGATCACGCCGATCCTCGCCGGGCTCGCCCTCGTCTTCATCACACAGGTGTTCAATGCGATGAGCAACGATGGCCTCACGTCGCCCACGACGCTGATCCGCATTGCCCTGGCTGCCGCAGCCATCGTCGCCCTGTGGGCAGTCCACCGTGCGCTGAAGAAGCCATCGCTCTCCTTCGGACCGCTCAGGCGCAGCCGCAGTGTCATGCTGCTCGTCGCGACGCTGGTGATCCCTCTGGCCAGCATGTGGTACACCACCTACCTGCTGTTCCAGTACCTCTTCGGTCTCACAGCCCTGCAGATCTCCCTCATCATGATCCCTGCCCAGCTGACCGGCATCGTCGGGGCGAAGCTCGCGTCACGGGTGATCATCCAGATCGGGCTCACGCGTGCCGGCCTGCTGGCCTTCCTGGCGCTTGCTGCGGTGGAGGCCTCGTTCCTCCTCGTCGGCACCAACGGCATGGTGCTGACCGCCATCCTGACAGCGGTGTTCAGCCTGATCACCTCACTCGTCACCGTTGTCATGTCCAACTCGGTGATGGACTCCGCTCCTTCATCCCAGTCCGGGACGATGTCCTCGTATCGTGCCGCCTCGGCGCGAGTCGGTTCAGCCGTCGCCACGCTCGTCATGGGCACCCTGGTCTTCTCGACGTATCAGGCATCCCTCGATTCCGGCGCCGCCGCAGCCGGCCTCGACACCGCCACCGTCGACCAGATCGCCAAGGAGCTCACGGACTCCGTGACGGCAGGGGAGGACGCGCCGCCGCCCCAGCCGTCGACCGAGGTCGACGAGGTCAGTCAGATCCAGCAGGCGGCCATGATCGACTCTCTCCAGGCGAAGGCGCTGTTCGGCGTCGCCATGGCGCTGGGTGCCGGCATGGTCTTCGTGCTCGGGATGCGCGGGCGGCGACGTGATGAGGACGAGTTGCCGCAGGAGAGCGCTACCTCAGGGTGACCTGACGCGTCGTGATGCCCGCGCGCGCCCGACGCTCCTCGTTGGTCAGCGGCTCGGTCGACGCGAGCGCCGCATCGAAGCGCACGCCGAACTCGCGAGCACCATCCTCGACTCCCGCAGCGCCCATGCCGAGGGGCAGGTCCCACACCGGGCAGACCACTCCCTGGAAGCGGAACATCCCGACGAACCGGGTGCCCTCGCCGAGGGAGTCCTCGCCGGCGGCGTGCAGGCGCGCGAGCGCGTTCAGCACCTGCTCCTCGTCGTGCGGCATCACCCAGCGCAGGTGCTCCTTCTCCCCCATCTGCGTCCAGTAGGCCGACGGCACGCTGCTGAGCTTCGCGGTCGGATGGGCGTACGCGCTCGCCCGCTCGAGCGAGGCCTTGACCTCCGGCGCCACCTCAGCCGCACCCTCGACCCAGAAGTCGAAGTTCTCGTGCACCGTGATGTCGAGCGGGGCGTCGACATCGATGAGGTCCTGCAGACGCGGTGAGTCCTCGGTCACGCGGTTCAGCGCGACCGGCTCGCCCGGCTCGCCCTCCAGAGCCGACAGCAGCGCATCGGCGAGGTCGCGGCTGGCATCCCCCGAGCCCACGTTGACCTGCAGGCCGAGCATGATCGAGCCGTCCGCACGCACAAGAGCCGGCCACGCCATGGGCAGCACCGTCGAGAGCGTGACGTCGCGATCGGCATGGTCACCGATGAGGGTCAGCTTCGCGGTCGCGGCGGGGATGATCTCGCGCATGGCGATCAGGTCGCACTCCGACGCGATGCCCTCGAAGGGGCGCGTGGGGCCGACGAAGACCGCTGACGCCGATCGGCCGTGGCACGCCTTGTAGCGACGCCCCGACCCACAGGGGCACGGCTCGCGCATGCCGACGACGGGCACCTCGGCATCGGAGACTGCTGCTGCTGCCTTCGGGGAGCGGTTCTTCTTGGCCATGGGCGGAAACCTACCCGGCTGTGCCGAGTCGCGTTCGGCCGAGTGTGTCAGCGACCCAGCCGCTCGAGCACGTGGCCCGGTCGGTTGCTGATGATGGCGTCGACCCCGAGGTCGATGCACAGATCGATGTCGGCGTCGTCGTCGACCGTCCAGACATGGACGCGGTGACCCCGGGCGCGCAGGCGCTCGACATAGTGCGGGTGCTCGCGAAGAGTCTCGATGGAAGGTCCGCAGATGCCGACGCCCTTGGGCAGCGAGCCGTCACGGTGCCAGCGCCACACCGGATCCATCAGGTAGACGGTCGGGACGTCCGGCAGGAGGCGGAGGGACCGCCGCACCGCCATCCGGCTGAACGACATAACCCTCGCGCGCGGGGCTCCTCCGTCGACGGGCACGTCGAGCCCGAAGTGTCCAAGCACGTCGGCCAGCTCGCGCTCGACGTAGCCGCCGTACCGCACCGGGTGCTTGGTCTCGATGGCGAAGCGCACGGTCGTCGAGGCATCCATCATGGTGGTGAGGAGCCGCTCGAGCGTGAGGACGGCGGTGCGCGACTCGTCCGGAGGCAGCTCGTAGTCGAACCAGCGCTCTTGGCTGCGGCTGTAGTCGTGCTGCGCGAGCTCCTCGAGCGTCATCGCGCTCACCGGTCCTGTGCCGGTGCTCGTGCGGTCGATCCGTCGATCGTGCACGCAGACGAGGGTGCCGTCGACGGTCAGTCGGACGTCGCACTCGATCGCATCGACTCCCTGCTCGACGGCGCGCAGGTAGGCGGCGAGGGAGTGCTCCGGCTCCTCGTCATTGGCACCGCGGTGGGCGACGACCTCGATGGTCACCCCGCAAGGGTATGCGCCGGAGTCAGGCCGGGCGGAACGAGTCATGCACGACGGGGACGGCGTGCTTGACCATGACGTGGTGCGTGACCGTGTACTCCAGCAGTGACTCGTGGCTCATGTCCTTGCCGAATCCGCTTGCCTTGACCCCGCCATGCGGTGCCTCGGACGCGATGGGCAGGTGGTCGTTGACCCAGGTGACGCCCGCCTCGACGGCCTGGCTCACGCGCAGCGCACGTCCGACGTCGTTCGTCCACACGGAGCTGGCGAGGCCGTAGCGCGAGTCGTTGGCGAGAGCGAGAGCCTCGGCCTCGTCGTCGAAGGGGACGACGACGAGCACCGGGCCGAAGATCTCGTCCTGCACGATCTCGCTGCCCTGCGCGGCATCGACGACGAGGGTCGGCGGATAGAACGAGCCCGCTGAGTCCGGGACGACACCGCCCACCACCGTCCGCGCTCCGGCGTCGCGCGCACGCGTCACGAAGCCGTGCACGTGATCGCGGTGGCCCGCAGAGATCAGCGGACCGATGTCGGTGTCGTCGGCCCACGGGTCGCCGACCCGGATGCTGCCGAGCACACCGGCGAGCGCGTCCACGACATCGCCGTAGGCGTCGCGATGGGCGTATACGCGGGTGGCCGCCGTGCAGTCCTGACCGGAGTTGTAGGTGGCGCCCAGTGCGAGCGCGCGCGCCATCGCATCGATGTCGGCGTCGGCGAAGACGAGGGCCGGGGCCTTGCCGCCGAGCTCGAGGTGCAGCCGCTTGACCGAGTCGGCCGCTGCCGCCATCACCGCACGCCCGGCGCGGGTGGATCCGGTGAGGGAGACCATCGCCGTGCCCTCGCTGCGCACGAGGGCCTCACCCACGTCGTTGCCGCCGCTGACGACGCTCAGGAGCCCCGCGGGCAGCCCCGCGTCGACCGCGAGTTCGGCGAGGCGGATGCTGGCGCGCGGCGTGAGGGGCGCCGGCTTGAGCACCACGGCGTTGCCTGTCGCGAGGGCCGGTCCCACCTTCCAGATCGCCATGATGAAGGGGAAGTTCCAGGGCGCGATCGATCCGATGACGCCGACGGGCCTGCGCATGAGCATCGACGTGTAGCCGTGGCTGAGCTGTGCGGCCGCGGTGCCCTCGAGCGATCGCGCAGCGCCGGCGAAGAAGCGCAGGTTGTCGACGGCGAACGGAAGCTCGCCGTCGCGGAACACCGCACGCGGCTTGCCGGTCTCCTGCACCTCCATGCGCGTGAGCGCCTCGGCGTCCGCCTCGATGGCGTCGGCGAGATCGAGGAGCACCTTCGCGCGCTCGCCCGGCGTGCGCGCGGCCCACGCGACCTGCGCGCCGACAGCGGCGGACACCGCGAGGTCGACATCGGCAGTCGACCCCTCGACGACCTCGTCGACCGCAGATCCCGTCGACGGGTCGACGATCGTGCGCACCGCACCGCCGCCGGGTCGGCTGACACCGGCGATGTGCACTCCGTTGCTGGTCACGGATCTCCTAGCTGTTGAAGCCGAGGCCGAATCGGTCGAGGGTCGACAGCCACAGGCCCCGGCGACCGGTGGCGTCCTCCCGGGCCAGCCGCGACCGCGTGAACTGCACGAGCGGGTAGCGCAGCGGCTCCGGCGGGAACGGGAACGGCTTGCGTCGCACGATCTCCAGCTCGGTCCGCTCGGTGCGGCGCCCGGCGAGGAGGTCGAGCATCGTCAGGGCGCCGAACCTGCTCGCGGCAGTGCCCAGGCCCGTGTAGCCGACGGCGTAGGCGACGCGTCCGTGCATGGCCGTGCCTATCACCGGCGTGAAGCGCGATGTCGAGTCGATCAGGCCTGCCCATTTGTGGCTGAAGCGCAGGCCCTCGAGCTGGGGGAAGGTGTCGAAGAACTGCTGCGCCAGCAGACCATGACTGGAGGGGCGGTCCTCCAGGGCAGGATCCGTGCGGTTGCCGCGGTAGTAGATGGCGTCGTAGCCGCCCCACAGGATGCGACCGTCCGGGGTGCGCCGGTAGTAGTGGAACTGGTTGCCGGTGTCGGTCAGACCCTGCTGCTGCGTCCAGCCGATGCTCGACCACTGCTCTGCCGTGAGCGGCTCGGTCACCAGCACGTGGTCGTAGATCGGCAGCACGCGCCAGCGCAGCCGCTTGAGCAGAGGCTGGAAGCCGTTGGTGGCGAGCACCACACGACGGGCGCGCACCTCCGCGGCGGGCGTGCGGACGAGGACGGCGTCCTCGGCCTGCGCCGTCACCGCCACCACAGGTGTGCCCTCATGGATGCGCACCCCACGGCGCAGGGCGGCGGCCTTCAGGCCCCAGCTGAGCCGGGCGGGATCCATCAGGCCGCTGCCCGTGCGCACCCGCAGCCCCCCGAGGTAGGTGGGCGAGTGCACGTCCGCCTGGACAGCCTCCTCGTCGAGGAGCTCGACATCCTCGCCCCAGCGCAGGTGCTGGTCGCGCATCGTCGGCAGCTGCACGAGTGCGTGCGGGGTGAGCGCGACCGCCGTCTTGCCCACCAGGGTCAGGTGCGCGTCGATCCCCTCGGCAGCGACGAAGTCGGCGATCTGCTGCAGGTTCCCGCGTCCGAGCCGCATGAGGTCGCCCATCTCGCGCGGCCACAGGGCCTCGCCGTGAGCGATGCCGTGGGTGAGCGACGCGGAGATGAATCCGCCGTTGCGTCCGCTCCCCCCGTGAGCGATCGTCGATGCCTCCAGCAGCAGCACGTCGCGCGACGGATCCTCGTCCTTCGCGCAGATCGCCGTCCACAGCCCGGTGAAGCCCCCGCCGACGATGACGAGATCGGCGACCGTGCGGGTCAGCAGCGGCGGCTCGGGATCCGGCGCTCCCGGCTGATCGGTCCAGAACACCCTCTGCTCGGTGTCGACGAGCGAGGCGTGCGCGGCGGACTCAGTGCCCGACGAGGTGATGGTCATGCCGACCCTGTGGCGCTGCCCGGATCGGCGATCAGCACGGCGGCGTCGGCCGTCCAGGAGAGTCCGACGTGATCGCCGACCGTGTGGGTCGGGGATCCCGGTGAGCTGACGACGACCGGGGCGTCGACTCCGCCGACGCGCACGACCGTGGTCGACGAGCCGCCGAAGAAGTGCGTCTCGACGACATGGCCCTCGAGCACGGCACCGGGGTCCGCCACCGGACTGATGGTGATCGACTCCGGCCGCAGCATGATGACGGCCGCACCGGACACCGATCCGGGGTCCGAGCACGGGAGGGTTCGGCCCAGAGCCGTGAAGGAGCCCGACGACGCCGTTCCCGGGATGAGCGTGCCGTCGCCGATGAAGCCGGCGACGAAGACATTGGCCGGACGGCTGTAGAGGGTGACGGGATCGGCGACCTGCTGCACGCGTCCGTCGTGCATGACGGCGATGGTGTCGGCCATGCTCATGGCCTCCTCCTGATCGTGCGTGACCACCACGAACGTGATGCCGACCTCGTGCTGCAGGCGCTTGAGCTCCAGCTGCATCTCTGCACGCACCTTGCGATCGAGTGCCGACAGCGGCTCGTCGAGCAGCAGCAGGCGGGGGCGCTTGACGATCGCGCGGGCGAGCGCCACCCGCTGGCGCTGACCGCCGGAGAGCTGGGCGGGCCGGGCCTTGGCCTTGTCGGTCAGCCCGACCGTCTCCAGCACCTCACCGACACGGGCCGCGATCTCGGCGCGGGGCAGCCCCTCGCGCTCGAGACCGTAGGCGACGTTGCGCTGGACGTTCATGTGCGGGAAGAGGGCGTACGACTGGAACATCAGGTTCACCGGCCGCTTGTTGGGCGGCAGGGCGAGCAGGTCGGCCGGGTCACCGGTCGCGGAGGTGATCGCGATGGATCCGGTGTCGGGATCCTCGAAGCCGGCGATGCAGCGCAGCAGCGTCGTCTTGCCGCACCCGGACGGGCCGAGGAGTGCGAAGAACTCGTTGGAGCGGATGTCGATCGTGACGTCGTCGAGGGCCTGGATCGAGCCGTAGGCCTTGGAGACGTGATCGATGGTCAGGAGCGCAGTCATACCGAGTCCGTGAGTCGGGTGATCCGCTGGGCGGAGAGCACGATGGTGAAGCTGACCAGCAGGAGCAGGGCAGCGAGGGCGTTGATCTCAGGGGTCACGCCGAAGCGCACCATCGAGTAGATGACGATCGGCAGGGTCGGTGTCGAGGGTCCGTCGGTGAAGTAGGCGATCACGAACTCGTCGAGGCTGAGCGTGAACACCAGCAGCGCTCCCGCGACGATCGCGGGGGCGAGGCCCGGCAGGGTGATGCGCACGAAGGTGGTCGTCGCCCCGGCACCGAGGTCGCGGCTGGCCTCCTCCAGGCTCGCGTCGGTCTGGCCGAGCCGGGCGATCACGACAGCAGCCACGAAGGCCATGCCGAACACGACGTGGCTGAGCAGGACGGAGAACAGGCTGAGCGTGACGCCGAGCATCCCGAACAGTGCGAGCAGGCCGATGGCGAGGGCGAGGTCGGGGATGATCGCGGGCGCCAGGGAGTAGGCCTCGACGATGGCCGAGCGGAAGTACCGGGCCACGCCGATGGCGAGCAGGGTGCCGAGCACGGTGGCGAGCACTGTCGCGCCGATCGCGACGATCATCGTGTTGACGAAGCCCTCGCGGATGACCTCGTTGTCGAGCAGCTCGCCGTACCACTTGGTCGAGAAGCCGGTCCAGACGAAGGGTGTCTTGCTGGCGTTGAAGCTCATGACGACGAGGACGGCGATGGGCAGGTAGAGGAAGGCGAACGTGATGACGAGCGGCACGCGGAGCCAGCCGACCTTATGCACGTGCCCTCCCGCGTCCGTTGATGCGTCGGGAGACGACGGCCTGCAGTGCGAACAGCGCCACGAGCAGGGCGACGACGAAGAGGGCGAAGACCGATCCGAACGGCCAGTCGCGCGCCTCGAGGAACTGGTCGCGGATCAGGTTGCCGACCATGATCGTCTTGCCGCCGCCGAGCAGCTCGGGCACGACGAAGTTGCCCAGGCTCGGCACGAACACGAAGATCGCGCCGATCATCGCTCCGGGCAGCGTGAGCGGCAGGGTCACGTCGAGGAAGGCCCGGGTGCGGCTCGCGCCGAGGTTGGTGGCCGCCTCGATGAGCTGCCGGTCGACCCGCTCGATGGAGGCGTACACCGGCAGGACGACGAGTGGCAGGTAGGCGTAGAGCAGGCCGACGACGACGGCGCCGGGGGTGTAGAGCAGGCCGATGGGGGCGGCGATGACCCCGAGATCGACGAGGGCCGTGTTCACCGGCCCCTCGGTGTTGAGCAGGACGATCCACGCGTACGTGCGGATGAGGAAGTTGGTCCAGAACGGCAGGACGACGAGCACGAGGGCCACCGTGCGCCAGCGCGGCGAGAGCCGGGAGATCGCGTAGGCGGTGGGGTAGCCGAGTGCCAGGGCCAGCACCGTGGCCAGGCCCGCGATCACGATCGACGTGCCGAAGACCTTCACGTACACGGGCTCGAAGGCGCGTGCGTAGTTCTCGAGGGTGAACTCCCAGACGACGCCGCCGAACCGGCCCCTGCTGAGGAACGAGTAGATGAGGATCAGCAGCAGGGGCAGCGACATGAACAGCGTGACGTACAGCAGCCCCGGACCCGCGAAGACCGCGCGCGCACTCAGGGCGCGGCGCCGGGTGGCGCCGCGCCCTGAGGAGCGCACTTCGGTGGTGGTCACGCGTCTAGCTGGACGTGACCTCGGTGGCGATCTCGGTGTACATCGGTCCAGCCTCACCGAGGTCGACCAGGGACTCGCCCTTGAGCAGGTCCGCAGGCGTCAGGCCCATGTTCGGGTAGTCGGTCGCGAGTCCGGCGACCGCCTCCATGGCCGGTGCGTTCGGAACCTTGTAGAGGATGTTCTCCGCGACCCACGCGTGGTTCACCGGGTCGAGGATGTAGTTGATGAAGGCGTGCGCCGCCTCCTTGTTCTTGGACGTCTTGAGGATGACCATCGTGTCCGCCCAGAGGTCGGAGCCCTCCTTCGGGATGGTGAACTTGATGTTCGGATCCTCAGCCGTGCCGTAGTTGCACCAGCCGTCCCATGCCACGACCATCGTCGCCTCGCCGGAGACCAGGCGCGAGTAGAAGGTGGTGTCGTCATAGGCGAGCAGGTTCGGCTTCGCCGCGATGAGCTTGTCCTTGACCTGCTGCATCTCGCCCTCGTCGGTGGTGTTGGCCGAGAAGCCGAGGGCCTTCTGCGCCGGAAGCATCAGCCAGCGCTCCGTGGCCAGCGCCGTGACCTTGCCCTTGTTCTCGTCGCTCGGCTCGAGGATGTCGTTCCAGCTCGTGGGCTCGTCGACGAGATCGCTGCGGTAGCAGATGCCGGTGGTGCCCCACGCGTACGGCACCGAGAACTTGTTGCCCGGGTCGTAGGAGAGCTCCTGCGCCTCGGGGTACAGGTTCTTGATGTTGGGCACGAACTCGGTGTTGATGGTCTCGACGAGACCGGCCTCGTTGAGCGCCTGGGCGAACTGGCCCGAGACGAAGGCGACGTCGATGCCGGAGTCACCGCCCGCGGTGAGCTTCGCCATGATCTCCTCGTTCGTGGCGTGGTTCGTGATCTCCGTCGTGGTGCCGACGGCGGCCTTGAACTTCTCCGCGAGATCCTCCGGGTAGTAGCCGCCCCAGTTGGACACCGTGAGCGTCTGCTGGCTCAGGTCGGCGTCGGGATTCAGGTCGGCTCCCTCGCTGCTGCCTCCCCCGCAGGCGGACAGCACGAGCGCCGCCGCAGCAGCACCGGCGATCACCGTGGCCGCCCTGTGGATCGATCGATGCATGGCTTCCCCTTCTCGTGCCCGCGCCTTGAGGCGGGACTGCATGGACGTTCAGGCCATGAAACAGCATCACGTCCACCTGTTTCCGAGAATTGACGAACTTGTTGAATCTCAATTCAGTTACTTCTACAGTCCAGACGTGGGCAGCCGGGGCGGACGCAAGGCCGACCTCATCGTCGCCGCCCAGCGGGCCATCGCGCAGCACGGCACCTCCGTGCGGCTGAACCAGATCGCCGACATGGCGGGGGTCACGTCGGGGGCCGTCCTCTACCACTACCCGGCCGTCGAGGACCTCCTCGTGGAGGCGAACCGAGCCGGCATGGAGCGCTTCTACAACGCGCGCCTCGCGGCGATCGAGGGCCTGACCGATCCGGCCGCACGCCTGCTCGTGACGATCCGGCTCGGCGTGCCGCGCGACCCCGACGACGAGGACGTCCGGCTGCTGTGCGCCCTCGGCGGCGAGGCGGCACGGAACACCGTCTACGCCCTCCTGCTCACGGGCCTGTTCGACCGCCAGGTGGGCATGTACGTGACCATGCTGGAGGTGGGCTCCGCCACGGGGGTGTTCGAGCTGAGGCAGCCCGCCGAGACGATCGCCCGCAACCTCGTCGCCCTCGAGGACGCCTACGGCTACCGCATCATGGCCCAGCACCCGACCATCGACTACGACACTGCCGTCGAGCTGATCCTCGAGTACGCCCGCCTGGCCACCGGGCACCCGCTCGCAGCGGACGTGCGCCACGACGATCCGACCACCACCCGAACCGACACCGAGGAGCACGGCTCATGAGCGAGCGCCCCCTGACCATCCTGTTCTGGCCGGAGTCGGCCTACGGCCCGACCAACCAGTGCATCGGGATCGGCAAGGTGCTGCTCGACCGGGGGCACCGCGTGGTGTTCGCCGCGGAGTCGTCCTGGAAGGGACGCCTGGCGCCGTACGGCTTCGAGGAGGAGCTGGTCGACCTCGCCGCACCGCCGGAGGACGCCTCGGGCGACGACGACGCGGGCGCGTTCTGGAAGGAGTTCATCAAGGAGACCGCACCGGAGTTCCGCAAGCCCACCGTCGAGCAGCTGGAGTCGTTCATCCAGCCGACCTTCCAGGCCCTGATCGACGGCGCCGTGTACGCCCAGCCGCGGCTGGCGGAGATCATCGAGCGGGTCCGGCCCGACGTCATCGTCGAGGACAACGTCGTGTGCTTCCCGGCCACGGTCACGGCCGACGCGCCGTTCGTGCGGATCGTGTCGTGCAATCCGCTGGAGATGAAGGGCCCGGGGGTCGCGCCGACGTTCTCCGGATACGCGCAGGACGACCCGTCCGCCTGGCCGGCGTTCCGAGCCGAGTACGAGCGCACCCACCGAGCGACGTGGGAGGCGTTCAACTCCTTCGTCGTCGAGTCGGGCGCGCCCGCCCTGCCTGATCTGGAGTTCATCCACTCCTCCGACCACGCCAACCTGTACCTGTACCCGCAGGAGGCCGACTACACCGACCAGCGGCCACTCGACCCGACGTGGGTGCGGATGGACTCCTCGGTGCGCAGCACCGACGAGCCGTACGCGATCCCGGCCGAGGTCGCCGACCGCCCCGAGGGCAGCGCGCTGATCTATCTGTCCCTGGGGTCGCTGGGCAGCGCCGACGTCGACCTCATGCGCCGGCTCGTCGACGTGCTGGGACGCACACCCCACCGCTTCATCGTGTCGAAGGGACCCCAGCACGCCGAGTACGAGCTCGCCGACAACATGGTCGGTGCGGAGTTCGTGCCGCAGACCCGCATCATCCCCGAGGTCGATCTCGTCATCACCCACGGCGGCAACAACACGACCACGGAGTCGCTGCACTTCGGCAAGCCGATGATCCTGCTGCCGCTGTTCTGGGACCAGTACGACAACGCCCAGCGCATGCACGAGCTCGGGTTCGGCCGCCGCCTCGCGACGTACGCGTTCACCGACGAGGAGATGATGTCTGCACTGGACGGTCTCCTCGGCGACACCGAGCTGCGTGAGCGCATGACGCGCATGGGCGAGGCCATCCGCGCGCGCAACGGCACTCAGGTGGGCGCCGACGCCATCGAGCGGGTCGCACGCGCCCACGCCGACTCGCAGTGACGATCGAAGTGACGCCCACGTGACAGATCCCCGGATCGCCGACGCCCTTCGGGCGTCGGCACCGCAGTCCCTCCTGCCGTCGCGTGACCAGGCGAGGGTCGCGGCCGGGGCGGTCGACGTCGTCGACGTCCTGGATCTGGGCTTTCACGAGGGGGCGCAGTGGCTCGTCGCCCTCGTGACGATCGGGGAGCGCCTCGTCGTGGTCCCCGGCCGCCTCGCCGGCGACCGTCTCGACCGCGATCCTGGCGCGGCGGGCTGGCTCGTCGCCGGGAAGCACGGGTCGTTCGACGTCGAGCTGACCGGTGGCGGCATCCCCGCCGGCGACGCGCGTTCGATCGGCGTCGACCAGAGCAACGACTCGTTCGTGATGGGCGATGTGATGGTCAAGTGGCAGCTGGACGCCGAGCCCTCGCCCGCACCGGCCCGGCTGCGGGCGCTGGAGGGTGTCGACCTCGCGCCCCCGATGCGCGCGATCGTCACGTGGCGTGACGCCGACGGCGGGGAGCGGCTCGTCCTCAGCGCATCACAGGCGGTGCCCGGCGCCGCCGACGGCTGGACGTGGGCGGTCGATCTCGTGCGCGCCATGGCGCAGGGCGACGACGTCGACTCCCTCGCCCCGGTGCGGCAGCTCGGGCGCATGACGGCGCAGATGCACGTGCGGCTGGCCGAGCTCGGCACGGGGGTCTGGACCGCGGATGAGGTGCAGGACCTGCACGCCGACTGCGTCGCACGGCTGGATCAGGCGCTTCGGCTGATCGATGGCGCCGAGGGCGATCGGCTCCGAGCACGCGCCACGGCGATGCGCCGTCGACTCGACACCCTTCTCGCCATCGACGAGACGCCGGTGACGGCGACGCACGGTGATCTGCACGTCGGCCAGGTGCTGCGCTACGACGGCGATCGCATGGCGATCGTGGACTTCGACGGCAGCCCCGTTCTCTCGGCGAGCGAGCGGCTGGCGCGGCAGCCGGCCGCCCGCGACGTCGCGGGCATGCTCGCCAGCCTCGACCATGTCGCACGCGTCGTGGCCCATCGCACGCCCGGCATCGACCGGGAGCGTGCAGAGGCGTGGATCCCCGAGGCGCAGCAGGCCTTCCTCGACGCCTACCGGGAGGCGCTCGCGGCCGCCGATGGCCCGGACCTGCTCGACGAGCGGCTGCTGCCGGCACTCCTGGTCGACCAGGAGTGCCGGGAGTTCGTGTACGCCGCGGACTTCCTCCCGCACTGGCGGTACGTTCCGGACGCGGTGATCACCGCGATGTTCCCCGATGCGCGGTGATCACCGCGATGTTCCCAGATGCGCGATGATCACCGCGATGTTCCCAGAGGAGTACTGATGGAGCCGCAGCTGTTCCTGCGCGATCTCGAGCGCGCACCCGCGACCCTGCGGAGCCTGCACGACTCCCTCGCGGCGTCGGATCCGTGGGCGCAGGCCCTCACCGGCACGCCCCGCCGCATCGTCCTGGTGGGCATGGGCTCCTCCCACTTCGCCAACTGCGTGCTCGCGCTGCGACTGCAGGCCGGTGGAGTGGCCGCGACCGCGGTGCTCGCCAGCGCCGAGCCGCTTCCTGCCGTCGAGCCGGGCGACGTCGTCATCGTGGTGTCGGCATCGGGGGGTTCGGTCGAGACAGTCGCGGCAGCGCAGCACTACGCCGGTCGCTGCCGCACGGTCGCGATGACCAACAAGGACGCGACCGTGATCGAGGGCCTGTGCGACGCGCGCATGGCGATGCTCGCCGACGACGAGGTCGGAGGCGTCGCCTGCAGGTCCTTCCAGCACACCCTCGCCCTGCACCTGGCGCTCGCCGACCACCTGCTGGGCACGAGCACCGTCGGCCCTGCGCTGCGCGGAGCGGCCGTTGCGTGCGACGACCTCCTCGACCGATCGCCCGGGTGGCTGCCCCGGGTGTCCGAGCTGCTGCTCGGGCCGGACGGCACGACGGTGGTCGCTCCGGCACGCCGCCTGTCCAGTGCGCAGCAGGGTGCGCTGATGATGCGCGAGGGTCCGCGACGTCCCGCGATCGCGTGCGAGACCGGAGACTGGTCGCACATCGACGTCTACCTGACCAAGACCACCGACTACCGCATGCTGCTTCTGCCCGGCTCCACCTGGGAGCCGCAATTGTGGGAATGGACGACCCAGCGTGGCTCGACCGTCGTGGTCGCCGGTGCCGATGCCGCGCAGGCGGCCTTCGCGCTGCGCTACGCCCATGACGATGAGGACGACGTCCGGCTGCTGGCCGAGATCATGGTGCCGTCCCTGGTCGCTGCCGGGGCCTGGGCGGCCCAGGGCTGACGCCTCAGGCGAACGTCGTCGTCGCGCAGACGGGGCGTGTGCGATAGTCCGCGGGTGGTGATGCGACGCCCTGACGTGGTCCTGCTCGACCTCGACGGCACCCTGACCGACGCCGGCCCCGGCATCGTCAACTGCATCCGCTACGCGCTCGACGACATGGGCATCGCGCATCCCGACGACGCGACCATGCGCACCTTCCTCGGCCCGCCCCTGGCCGACACCTTCGGTCGTCATTTCGGGATGTCCGAGGCCGACACCGCCTACGCGATCGAGAAGTACCGCGAGCGGTATCACGACGTCGGTCTCTTCGAGAACGCCGTGTACGACGGGATTCCGGAGCTGCTGCAGCAGCTCGGCGACGCCGACGTCGTCCTGGCCGTTGCGACGAGCAAGCCGACCTACTCCGCGACGCGGATTCTCGAGCACTTCGACCTTGACCAGTACCTGGCGTTCATCGGGGGTGCTGACCTCGCCGGAGTGCGCCATGACAAGGCCGCCGTCATCGATCACACGCTCGAGGAGCTCGACGCCCTGGGTCGATCAACGGACGGGGCGCGCATCGTCATGATCGGTGATCGCGAGCACGACGTGCACGGTGCGCGCGCGCACGGCATCGACACCATCGGAGTGCTCTGGGGGTACGGCAGCGCCGATGAGCTGCTCGGCGCGGGTGCTGTGCAGCTGGTGGAGTCGCCGCAGGCACTGCGCGCGGTGCTCGTGCAGCACTGAACTTCGTCAGTCGCTCAGGGCGATCTCATCGACGCGCAGGACGGGCATCCCGGTTACTCGCGGCATGCGGGAGTCCTGCGACACGACGGCGTCGCATCCCGCCGCAATGGCCGTCGCGATGTGCAGGGCATCGATGAGGTGGCCTCCGACGCGGGCGCGGATGCGCGCGGCCTCGAGGAACACTCCCCGGTCGTGGCCGACCACCGTCAGGAGTCCGCTGGTGAGGAACGCTGACATCTCGCTCGCCAGTTCGCTCGACCCCGTTCGAAGCACCCCCACCATTACCTCGGCGATCACGGCATCGCCCACGACGCCGATGCGCTCGCCCGACACGCACTCGCGCAGGAGGGATCTCGCCACTGCTCCGTGACCGTCGGGTGCCTCGAGGCCGAGGATCAGGACGTTGCTGTCCAGATAGACCGGCCCAGGAAGCGCGGCAGTCACGCGAGCAACCCCGAGTCGTCCTCATCGCGAAGCTCGCGGAGGTACCGGTCGATCTCCTCCTCGGTTCTGCCCCAGACGCCCTGGAACTTGCCCGCCCACCGGTCGATGTCGAACGGCTCCCGGCCGTGTTCCGGGAGGCGCACCGTGATGACCCCGTCGGCGTAGACGAGGTCGATGACCGTGCCCTCGGTGATGCCCGCCTGCTCGGCGATGGCCTTGGGGATCGTGATCTGGTTGCGCTGCCGCACGACGACCGGGGTCATCAGCACCTCCTGGGCGGTTCGACCGATTCAGAAATTCTGACGGAATTTCAGAGTCCGCACAACCCTGAGCGCGGCTACGCGAACAGCACGCCCGGGTTCATCAGCCCGGCGGGGTCCCAGGCGGCCTTCAGGGCCCGCATCGCAGCGATCTCCTCCGCCGACCGGCACAGGTGCAGCTCACCCGCCTTGGACCTCCCCACGCCGTGCTCCGCCGACACCGAGCCGCCGTACCGCGCGACGCACTCCAGCACCGCGAGATCGACCGCGAGGTCGTCGGCTGCCGGGCCGACCATCTCGACGTGGATGTTGCCGTCGGCCAGGTGCCCGAACACCCCGAAGTGCTCGATGGTCGGCCACGCCCCGACGATCCCGCGCAGCTCGTCGGCGCATGCGGCGAGCGACGGCAGCGGCACCGAGACGTCGAGCTTGTGCGTCACGCCGAGGGCGCTGAAGGCCTCGCCCTGTCCCTCGCGGTACGACCACAGGCGCGCCTGCTCGGAGGCGTCGAGCCCGATGACGACGTCGGCGTCGTCGGGGAGCCCGGTGAAGCCGGATGCGTCCCCGCCGTCGGCGGCCTCGAGCAGGACGACGAGCGGGTGGCGGCGCTGCAGTGGCCAGGGCAGGCCGCGCAGCCGTCCGGCGAGCTCCATCCCGGTCTCGTCCGTCACCTCGGCGGCGAGCAGGCGCACGGACGGATCGACGGCCGACGACATCAGGAAGATGGCCTCGTCGTACGACGAGGCTCCGACGAGCGCGACGGACGTGCGGCCGAGCGGGCGGTGGAGGCGCAGGCGCACCGCGGTGATGACGCCGAGGGTGCCCTCGGAGCCGCAGAACAGGGCGCCGAGGTCGTAGCCGGTGTTGTCCTTGAGCATGCCCGCGAGGTGCGACAGCACGGTTCCGTCGGCGAGCACCGCCTCGACACCGACGACCTGCAGCCGGGTCATGCCGAAGGCGACGACGTGGATGCCGCCGGCATTGGTGGCGACGGTGCCGCCGATGGTGGCGGAGTCGCGCGCGGCGAGGTCGACCCCGTAGTGCCAGCCGGCCGCCGCGACATGGCGCTGGACGTCGCCGAGGGTGGCCCCGGCTCCGACGGTCACCTGGCCGGAGAGGTCGTCGACGGCGCCGAGGGAGTCCAGGCGGCGGGTGGAGAGCACGACGGGCAGCCGGTCGCTGTGCGCTGCGGGCACCGATCCCCCGACGAGGCCGGTGTTGCCGCCCTGGGGCACGACGGGCACGCCGTGCTCGGAGCAGGCGCGCAGCACCGCAGAGACCTCCGCGGTCGAGCCGGGCCGCACGACGTACGAGGCCATCCCGCGCCAGCGCTGCGACCAGTCGACGACGTACTGCTCCATCAGGGCGGGGTCGCTGAGCACGTGCTCGGGGCCCACGATCGCCGAGAGCGCAGCGCCGAGCGGATCGGCGGTGCTCGCGATGTCGGCCACGGGGCTATCCTGACGCAAGTACGTCTCATCCGTCACACGTGCATCACGGCAGGAGGTGGCTCATGCGCCACGCATCCGGCCGTGCCCGCACACGGGTCGCGCTCGTGGGCGCCGCACTCACCGGCAGCGTCCTGCTGGCTCCTGCCGCGCAGGCCCTGCCGCCCGGCGAGACGATCCCGATCACCGGCACCTTCTCGTTCACCACGGCCAACGGCGTGGTGCCCACGTGGGAGGCCGACGACATCGCCCTCATCGGCGTCATGCCGGGCTCGGTGGTGACGACGGCCTCGGGCATCACCGCACGCCTGTCGCTGCCCCTCGTTGCCAAGACCGGCACGGCCTATGCCGCCGCCGGCGGCTTCCGGCTGCTGAACCGCGACACCGGCGTCTCCGTGCGCTGCTCGACACCCACCATCGACACCGCAGCGCGGCTGGTCGACTGCGTGCTGCCCGACGGGTCGCAGGAGGCGCTGCTGCTGATCTCCGACATCGACTCCCGCAGTCGCGTCTGGGGGGCCGCCACCGTCACGTCGATCTTCCGCGGTGTCGAGGTGCGCATCAACGGACAGGACGCCGCCGACCTGCTCAACGACACCCTCGATGTCAACACGTTCAGCCCGTCGATCACGATCGGCACCGGCGACCTGATCGCCGCCCGTCCGCGCTGACGCGTTTGATCGCCGCGGGTGCGGCGTGCCATACTCTCCGCAACACCCCCGGTCCACCGCGTCCGGGTGCGAAGCCCCGGGCATGCCCGGGGCTTCTGCTTCTCACCATTCGACTGGCTTTGCAATGGTGCCCTCGGGTCAATGAATCTCGTGTGCGAGCAAGGCCCGAGCGAAGTTTGCTGCCCGCAGAGTACGGACCCATGACGCCACCGCCTGCAGGTCCGCCGCGACAGGTGCGCCAGGGGACAGGACACCGACCTCGATTTCCTTGCGCTCCGTGAGCATGCGAACGGGTGCGACGAGGTCAGAGTCGTTCGAGAGCACGACGTAGGCGTCTGCTGTTCCGTGCAGGGCATCCCACACGAGATGCGTTGCGAGAGTGACATCTGAACTCTTCTCGATCGTCCGCTTCACACGAACCATTCGAGGCTGGCCTGTGTCATCGAGCTCCCACGGATGCACCGGCATGGGCAGCACATCCCGCCGGAAGTGGCCGAGGTGGATGTCGATGAGTGGCGATGTCGCCAACGCTGCGAGGTACCGGCCCTGACGCTCACCGCAGAACAGGTCATGGGGTGACGGTCGAACCCGTGCGGTGAAGTACTTCACGGCGTGGACCTCGAAGCGGGGGAGGACCTCCTGGCACAGCCGTGCCAGATCGAGCCACAGGTACGGGGTCCCCTTCAGCGCGCGTCGGAAGAGGTTCTGCCCATCCACGTAGACGCAGACGTTGGGCCGCTCAGGCATCCCCGGACGGTAGGGAGCTCGCCCGATCATCGACAAGGTGGTGACGCAGGCTGTGGACGCGCCGTGACGAATGTCCAGTCGGCCGTCCACAGCAGACCGATTGCAGCCCCTTGTCCACAGGGCGGGTGCTCAGGTTTGAGTCCGCGCGATCCAGGGCACACCATCGACGCAAGGCTCTTCGGCACCAGCACTCCGAAGGCAAGGAGAACCCCTTCCCCGGGGCTGGACAAGGAAGACGACCATGCACGCGAACACCACCACCCGCCGTACCCGCACCACGCGCGCCGCAGCCGGCATCGTCGGCGCGCTCGCCGCAGGGGCGCTGCTGCTCGGCATCGCATCACCGGCGTCGGCAGGTGAGGTGATCGCCGCCGAGACCGTCGCCGTTGCACCGGCAGCCTCCACGTCCTCTCGCACCGCGGCCCTCGACGTGCCCACCGCCATGGCCAGCAGGCCGCGCACCATCACCGTCACCAACCACAAGGGCAAGTCGGTGGTGCTGTTCGCCAAGGGGGAGCAGATCCGCCGCAACCTCGCCCCGGGCAGCAGGCCGGCGACGTTCACTGGCCTGACGGCAGGCCGCGTCTACACCGTCTCCGTCGGCGGCCAGCCGATCGGCACGGTCGTCGCCCTCGATGCACCAGGAGCCGCGAGCGGCCTGCGCGTGAGCACCACCGACACCCCCGGCACCGTGGCCCTGGAGTGGAGCCACAAGGCCACGCGCACCACTGGTGGCTCCGACATCGAGTACGTGGTGACGGCCGCCAGCCCTACCGCCGCCGACGTCACCGCGGTCGTCAAGGGCGTGCGCACGGCCGAGCTGTCGGGCCTTGACCCGCAGGCGCTCTACTCGTTCACCGTCACCCCGCGCAACACCGCCGGCGCAGGCAAGTCCACCAAGGCCAGCATGACGCGCACCCTCGCGCAGCTGAACGGCACACCGTCGAAGACGGTCGAGACCCCCGCGGCCCCGGAGGTCAAGCGGTCCGATGCCACCCCCGTACCCGCTCCGGCACCCGCTCCGGCTCCCGGCCCGACGACGCGCACGATCTGGGTCTGCCCCGACGGCTACGGCGAGGTCGCAGGCCAGTGCCAGACGACGCTCGCCTACACGTTCCACAGCGAGACCGAGACCCGCGCCTACACCTACAGCACCGTGCAGACCGGCACCCGCCGCAACACCACAAACCAGACGTGCGGCTACACGGTCGATGGGCAGGGCAACCCCGTCGTCGAGTGCTGGGGCGGCTACGACGAGCCCGTCTACTCCACCGTGAAGAACGGCACCCCCGATGGCTACACCGACAACGGGTCGGCCTGGGTGCGCACCGTCCAGGTGAAGGACGCCGCGCCCACCGGCTACGCCGACGACGGCACCCAGTGGGTCAAGACCGCGGCCAAGGTCGAGCGCACCGTCCCGGCCTGACGTTTCCACAAGACTCCGCCCGGTGGGTGCGAGGGGTGAGGCGGGGGCCACACCCAGAGCACCCGCCGGGCGGGTATTCGTCCTCACCACTTGACGACCGGAGTTGTGACATGCACAATTCTGATCAGACCCTCATCGTCAGCATCACCAGTAGTGCACGGAAGCACCTGCTCATCAGGGCGAGGATCAGCCAAGCCTTGGCGAACCAGACCGCGGCCGTGACTCTCGACGCAGCGGGAACTGATCCGAAGATCCTCTTCGTCGGAGTCGATGATCGAGGCGCCGAACTCGAGATCGTCGCAGTGGTCCTTCCTGCACGACTGCTCGTGATCCACGCCATGCCCACGCATTACCGAAAGGCTCGGCCATGACCCAGAAGAGCCGCTACGTGATCACCGGCCCGGACATCGATCTGGAGACGGAGGTCGTTCTCGACAGTGATGGTCGCCGCATCGATCAGGCCTACGTCGACGAGGTTGTCGATGCCGCCCACGAGTACCTCCAGAAGCGCGCGGGACGTCCCTCCTTGACCGGCAATGCCCAGCACTCCCCGCAGGTCACCTTCCGCGTGACCCCTGAGCTGAAGGCGCGTGCCGAAGCCGAGGCGCAGGCACGAGGGACGACGGTCTCGCAACTCGCACGAGAGGCCTTCGAGCAGTTCCTCGTTCCCTGACCTGAGCCCTCCGGAAGTAGGGTCGTGGCCGTGTCGGCGCTCTGGCTTCGCGTACGCGAACCCGTCATCGTCTTCATCATCACGATCGCCGTGGCCCTCGTCTCCCAGCGATGGGCCGGCCTGGACACCCCCGACTCGTCCTTCTACGCCTCCCTCGGGCTCTGGGGCAGCGAGATCACCGACCGGGCACCCATCGACAGCTACTACTGGACGCGACTGGGCTACATCACCCCCGTCAGCGCCCTGACCGGCCTGCTGGGCGCCTGGGCCGGCTTCGAGGCCTACCGCGTCCTCCTGCTGCTCGTCCTGGTGACGAGCGCCTACGTCATCCTGCGACGCTTCACCGCGATCGCGTCAGCCGCGTTCCTCACGGGGATCCTGACGCTCAGCACCGTGATGCTCAGCTACCTCGGCAACTCGTACCTCACCGGATCCGTCCTGGCCGGCACGGCCGCCGTCATCGCAGCGGCGCTGTTCCAGGGCCCGCGTGCCGCGATCCTCGCCGGTGCCCTGCTCGGCTGGCTCGTCATGGTGAACCCGCCCGGCGCGCTTCTTGCGGGCACGCTGTGGGTCGCCGTGCGGATCCACGGACGCATCCGCGTCGCCGAGGTTCTCGCGGCGGCCATCAGCACGGTGGTCGTCTTCGCCGGCTTCTGGGCGATCGGCCTCGCGATGTTCCCGGGCCTCAGCTGGTTCGGTGCCTACATCGACTCCGATGCACGCACTCGGCTCTCGGACTTCGCGAGCAAGGAGCTCGTCTGGCTTGGAGACATCTCACTCATCGTCCCGGCCGCCATCCTCATCACCGTCACGATCGCGTGGATCACGCATCGGCGGGAGCGGCCGGCCCAGGTCGCGTTGATCATCAGCCTGACGAGCGTGGCCTTCATGCTCGTGTTCAACCCGCTCATGGGCGGCATCGCGCTTGAAGCACCCATGTACCAGTCGATGCTGTGGCCGCCTGCGCTCATCGCACTCGGCATCGCGACGACTCTCGCCCTGCCCGACACCGGATGGACGAAGCTGCAGGTGGCCTCCGGTGCGGTGGCGATCGCCGTCGTGCTCGTCACCGGATTCGTCGCGCCGGGCCTGACCCTCGGCGCCGGGTGGCTGCTCGCCATCCTCGCGTTCGCGGTGTTCCTGTTCGCCGGCTACAAGCGCACGATCGGCGCCATCCTTGGTCTCGCGCTCGTTCTCGGCGCCTCCCAGTTGCTGCAGAACTCGCGGGGCGACATCGGCCTGTACTACCTGAGCCCCTACCAGTGGGCCTACGCCTCCAATCCCGTCCAGGACCGCATCCGCACCGCGGTGAACGCGCAGGAATGGCTGCTCGCCAACTCCACACGCGACGATCGGATCCTGAGCTGGGTCGGCGGTGACTGGGTCGGCGGCGATCGTGAGCTCTACGTCGTCGCCGGCATGCAGCTGTGGGGCGAGAATCGCGTCACCCTCGAGCCGGTGATCACGCCGGACGATGCCGTGCGGCTCGACACCATCCGGCCGACCATGCTGGCCATGTATGCCCCGAGCATGCCCCTGCTCCTGCAGTTCTGGCAGAGCATCCCCCCGGAGCTGCGCCCCACGGCGCCGGAGTGCTACGACTTCGCGTGGCAGCCCAACCCGGCGAGTAGTTTCGACTACACGCAGGGGCACGCCTGCCTGACCGCGCTCGACTGGAGTGACCAGTGACGACCACGACCCGCAGCACCCGGGCCCAGATCGCCATCGAGGCGGGGATCTCCGCCGCTGTGGCTTTCGCGCTCTCCCTGCTCGTCTTCGCCCCCCTGCTCAACAAACTGGACGATGGCTGGGGCGGCGGCGACATGCTGTCCACCTACGTCAACGCCGACAACTGGGGCTGGATCCGGTACGTCCCCACCGAGCAGTTCGGCTTCCCGCTCGGCATGAACCTGAACTACTTCCCCGGCATCGACATCACCGAGAACACCTTCGCGATGATCGTCAATGCCGTGACGGGCGGCACCTTCACCGGCATCAACCTGCTCATCGTGGTGACGTTCCCGCTGGTCGCAGGCCTGGCCTACGTCGTCATCCGCATGACGGGCCTGAAGGGCGCGCTGGCGATCGCGCTCGCCGTCGCATTCACGTTCATCCCGTTCCACTGGGGGCGCGCCCTCGGCCACACGTACCTGGCGACCCTCTACTCCGCCGTCATCGGCATGGGCCTGGTGCTCGCCGTGGGCAGTGGCACGTTCTCCCGGCTCGCGACGCAGCCGCGCAGGAGGCAGCGCATCTGGTTCTGGGTGGTCATCGCGGTCTTGGTGATCATCGTCGCGTGGACGGGCGTCTACTACGCGGCGTTCACCCTGATCCTCGGGGCTGCGGCACTGCTCTGGCGCTTCGCCCACAAGGCGACCTGGCGCACGCTCGCCCGCGAGGTCATCCCGTTCGCCGGCATCATCGTCGGGGCGATCCTGGGCTTCCTGCCCTCGGTGCTCACGACCCGCGGCGATCCGCCCCTGGCGGTGCTCAGCGAGCGCCTGCCGTACGAGTCGGTGATGTTCGCCGGCAACCTTGCCATGGCCTTCCTCCCGCTGCCCCAGAGCCAGCTGCCGGGCCTGGACTTCTACAACCGCAGCATCGTCGAGGCGATCGGCGCTGCCCCCTACGGCGAGAGCACTGCGATCACCAACCACGGCACCTGGATCACCAGTCTCGCGCTGCTCGTCTTCGTGATCGGGCTCATCGTCCGCGCGCGCACGCCCCGCCCCGTCGATGGGACCGGCACCCGCGTGGGGCTCGGGCTCGTCGCCTACCTGACCGTCGTCACGATGCTGTTCTTCGTGCCGTGGGGCCTGAACTACCTGCTGGCCGGCACCGTCACCGCGCAGATCCGCGCGTGGAACCGACTGGTGCCCATCCTGCTCCTGCTGTTCCTCGTCGGTGCGGCAGCAGCACTCGCGAACACGAGGATCGCCAGCAAGGCGAGGGTTGCGGTCCCCGCAGCAGTGGTCGTCCTCGCCCTGACGGCCATCGATGCCGTGCTGCCGTTCAAGGGCCCCTACACCGACAGCATCGACCGCGGCAGTGAGCTCAGCACGGCTGCCCGCACGTACGCGCAGACGACGCAGCAGGCGATCCCGGAGCAGTGCGGCGTGCTGCAGCTGCCGTTCATGCCCTACCCGGAATTCGGCAAGGTCGGCGAGGTCAATGACTACGACCACTTCTGGCAGTCGATCACGAATCCGGGCAAGGGATGGTCGTACGGGGCGGTGAAGAACACCGACGCAGGCGTGTGGGCGTCACAGCTGCCCCAGGCGCCCACTGACGAGCAGGTGGCCCTGCTGCGCGGTGCGGGCTTCTGCGCCATCCACCTTGACACCCGCGGCTACATCACCGAGCAGCTGATCCCGCTCCAGCAGGATCTCCAGGCCCGCTTCGGTGCGCCCATCGCAACCGCCCTGCCGAAGGACGACGGAGACCTCTGGGAGCTGTACGACATCCGCGGCACGAACACAGCGCCGACTGAGCAGAGTCAGGCCTTCCTCCACCAGCCCTTCATCGAGCTGGACTACAACACGGCCACCCCGCGCGAGACGGCCCTGCAGCAGTCATGGACGTGGACCCGCGAGAACGTGGCCCTCATCGACCTGATGCCGCTCGGCCCGGACTGGCCGGTCACCGGAGTCTCCGGTGCCATCGCCGCACCCGACTGCGGGCCCGTGCCCGTCACCGTGACGCTCTCGGCGGGCGATCAGCAGGTGGCGACCACCGTTCTCGGCAAGCCGAACGCGCCGGCGCCCTTCGACCTCGCACTCGAGCAGCCAGCAAGGGGCACAGCGATCCTCACGGTCGACACCCCCGGCGACGGCTGCCCGGTCGGCGACACCATGGAGCGCAGGTTCGCCCAGGTGATGGACCTCGTGCCGCGCTAGGACCTACCCCAGCCACTTCCCCACGACGACCACGCACGGC